>Ga0102590_1000113_pt1 | contig 229422 bp, 216 predicted proteins | sample AraplaMF_Col_mMF_FD_76859 | JGI IMG/M metagenome (GOLD analysis project Ga0102590, IMG submission 76859) | Arabidopsis root microbial communities from the University of North Carolina, USA - plate scrape MF_Col_mMF | ecosystem: Host-associated > Plants > Roots > Endosphere | place: USA... | reverse complement strand
CTTCTCCTTCACGCTGTCCTGGAACGAGTTCATCTACGCGCTCGCCTTCATCCAGAGCGGCGCCAACAAGACCGTGCCGGTCGCGATCCTGACCGAGCTCGTCACCGGCGACGTCTACCAGTGGGGCGCGCTGATGGCGGGCTCGCTGCTGGGATCGCTGCCGGTCGCGATCTTCTACTCGCTGTTCGTGGACTACTACGTCTCCTCGCTGACCGGTGCGGTAAAGGAGTAGCAGCGTCCGCGCGATCACGGCTTATCGTGCTATCGTGGTAGATCGCTTGCCTTCTTCGGTGCTACCAGCCGTCCCTGCGGCCGGTTCGATCGTTGGCGCCGCCAATAAAGCACCGAGGAAAGCGAGCATTGCATGGGATCGCCAGAACTCCCTTCGTTGTCCCGACGGGGTTTTTGTCTGTGCTGCGTCGGCGGCGCCTTTGCCGCGACAGCGGGTTGGCTCACGCCGCGACAGGCCTACGCAGAGGCGCGCGGCATCGTCAGCCTGATCAAGGACAGTGCGGCAACGTCCCCGATCACGACCTACAAGCTGCGTAACAATATCAGCGTGCTCGAAGGATCCGGCGGCAACATCGCCGTCCTCACGGGACCTGACGGCAAGCTTCTGGTCGACGCCGGCATCGGCGTCTCGCGCCCGCAGCTTACCAAGGCGCTGGCCGAGCTCGGCAAGGAGCCGATCGCGCACCTCATCAATACGCACTGGCACTTCGACCATGCCGATGGCAATGAATGGCTGCAGGCGGCCGGCGCCAAGATCATTGCGCACGAGAATACCCGCAAGCACCTCTCCGTCGTTCAGCGGGTCGAGGACTGGGACTATAATTTCCTCGCCCTGCCCGCCAGCGCCGTCCCGGCCCAGGTGTTCGCCAAGGAGCACGACCTCAAGGTCAACGGCGCATCGATTGCGATGAGGTACTACGGGCCGGCACATACCGACGGCGACATTTCGGTGATGTTTACCGAGGGCAATGTCCTGCATGCCGGCGATACCTACTGGAACGACATCTATCCGTTCATCGACTATTCGACCGGCGGCAGCATCAACGGCATGATCGCGGCGTCGGATGCCAATCTGGCGATGGCCAACAACGACACCATCGTCATTCCCGGTCACGGCAAGCCCGTCAGCAACAAGAAGGAGCTGCAGGGCTTCCGCGACATGCTGGTCGCGATCAGGGACAATGTCGGCAATCTCAAGAAGCAGGGAAAGTCGCGTGACGAGATTGTTGCCGCCAAGCCCACGGCTGCATTCGATGCGAGATTTGGGCAGTTCCTCGTCGATCCCGGCTACTTCACCAGGCTGGTTTATGAGGGCGTGTGATGCCGACCGCAGCGCTTGCGATGCGCTGCGACTCGCCCGCGCGGTAAGGGAGTAACCGGGCCCTGCGGCCTTTCGCCCGGTTTCACAAAACTGCAACACGCAATCCGCATAAGGCGTCGTCCGCTAACAGGAGACGCACATGCGCGCGACTTTTCTTGCCACCGTCGCAACGATCATTCTCACAGGGAGCACCGCGCTCGCACAGAGCGAGGGCGAATTCCCGGCCAAGCTCGCCGGCCACGTGGTGATGCCGGCCGCCACCTTCATCGACGCGCCGGCCGACGCGCCCGCCGATCTCAAGACCTCCGGCAAGTACACCACCGGCAAGCGCGTCGACGCGCTCGGCACCGTGATGGGCAAGTCCTATGAGCGTCCGACCGGCGTGTCGCTGCCGTTCAAGGGCCAGCCGCTGCAGGGCCATTCCGGCATCAAGCACATGTCCGACGGCAGTTACTGGGTGATCACCGACAACGGCATGGGCGCGCGCGCCAACTCGCCGGATTCGATGCTGTACCTCAACCGCTACAAGATGGACTGGGCGAACGGCAAGATCGAGCGCCTGGAGACCGTCTTCCTGCACGATCCCGACAACAAGGTGCCCTTCCGCATCGTGCATGAAGACACCCAGAAGCGTTACCTCACCGGCTCCGATTTCGACACCGAGGGCTTCCAGATCATCGGCGATACCTTCTGGATCGGCGACGAGTTCGGCCCCTACATCCTGAAGGCGGACAAGACCGGGAAAATCCTCGGCGTGTTCGAGACGGTTGCCGACGGCAAGCCGGTGCGCTCGCCCGACAACTGGGCCGTCGCGACGCCGGGCGCGCCGGGCGCGACCTACACCAATGTCAACCTGCGCCGCTCCAAGGGCTATGAGGGCTTCGCCGCGTCGAAGGACGGCAAGTTCATCTACGGCCTGCTCGAGGGGCCGCTGTGGGATGCCGACAAGAAGGATTGGGAGAAGGTCGACGGCAAGGAAGCCTCCCGCATCCTCGAATTCGACGTCGCCGCGGAGAAGTTCACCGGCCGCTACTGGCAGTATGTGTTCGAGCAGAACGGCAATGCCATCGGCGACTTCAACATGATCGACCCAACGGCCGGCCTGATCATCGAGCGCGACAATGGCGAAGGCACCGCCGACAAGGCCTGCCCGCAAGGGACCCGCGGCGAGAACTGCTTCCCGGACCTTGCCAAGTTCAAGCGCATCTACAAGATCGAGCTCTCCGACGCCAATGTCGGCAAGCCCGTGCGCAAGATCGGCTATATCGACCTGATGAAGATCCAGGATCCCGACAAGAAGGCGAAGAAGCCGCTCAATGACGGTGTCTACACCTTCCCGTTCTTCACCATCGAGAACGTCGATCGCGTGGACGACACCCACATCATCGTCGGCAACGACAACAATCTGCCGTTCTCGTCCAGCCGCGATCCCAACAAGGCGGACGACGACGAGTTCATGCTGCTCGAAGTCGCCGACTTCCTGAAGGCGAAGTAAGGGCTCCGCTCTCCCCTCTCCCTCTCCCCGCTTGCGGGGAGAGGGTTGGGGTGAGGGGGAGTCTCCGCAGGGACGGTGACCGACGGACTCGTGGAGAGTCCCCCTCACCCGCCGCGCTTGCGCGCGTCGGCCTCTCCCCGCAAGCGGGGCGAGGCGAAGACACCGCTACCGGATCGAGAACGAGATCGGCACGGTGAAGCTCATCGTGGCGTGCGTGATCTCGGGCGGGAACGCAGGGAATGGCTGCGCACGGCGAACCATCGCCATGGTCTCGGCGTCGAGCGCCGCATAGCCGGCCGATCCGGAAAGACGACTTCCGAGAACCTGACCGCTGCGGTTCAGCGTAAAGCTCAGGCGTGACACGCCGTGCTCGCCGGCCGCTTTCGAGGCCGGCGGGAATTGCTTGAAGCGCTGCAAATGCGCGGCCACCATCTGGTTATAGGAAGCGATCGCTGCCGCCGACGCGCCGGTACTCACCGCCGATGCGGCCGGCGCCTGCCGCTCCGCACGCGGCGAGGCGGTGCTGCGCGGCGCAGGCGTCGTGTGACTGGGCTTCTTGGCGTCAGGACGCACCACTTTCGGCTTGACCGGCTCAGGCCTGGTCTCGGCGACCGCCTTGGCAGGCTCCGCCTCGGCCGGCTTCAGCGTCTGTTCGGGCGGCGCCACCACGTCAGGCTTTTCCTGCGGCGGCGTCGGCGCGACGGTCTCCTCGATCGCCTGCGGTGCGGCCTGATCCGGCGGAGAGGCGTCCGCCTGCTCCATCACCGGCCCCGGCGCGAGGTCGAGCGGCGTCGATTGCGGCGCGGAGGTCACGGGCGCCATGTCGATCATGATCGCCGGCAGGCTGACGCCCTGCTCCGGCTGCGACTTGATCCAGCTCATCGCCAGCACCGCGGCAGACAGATGCAGCACCACGATCACCGCCGCAGACGCGCCCCAGCGCGCGGTCTCGCGCTCGCCGAGCGGCTCGTGCAGGGCGAAGGCGTTCGCGGCGGCCATCAGCTGCGTCCGTCGAGGCCGACGAGCGCGACCTTGAGATAGCCGGCATTGCGCAAGGTGTTCATCACCTCCATCAGGTCGCCGTAGGAGACCGCCTTGTCGGCGCGCAGGTAAATGCGCTCGTCCTTGCGGCCCCGGGTGGCTGCTGCGAGTGCGGCGGCGAGACCGTCGCGCGCCATCGTGTCCTCGCCGACGGCAATTGTGAGGTCCGGCTTCACCGTCACGAAGACCGGCTTGTCCGGCCGTGGCGCAGGCTCGGCCGCGGTCGCGGGCAGTTCGACGCCGATGTCGACGGTGGCGAGCGGAGCCGCCACCATGAAGATGATCAGCAGCACCAGCATCACGTCGATGAACGGCGTGACGTTGATCTCGTGGGTGACGTCGAGATCACCGGGGTCGCCGCGCTTGAGCGGCGATCCCATGCGTGCACCGAGCTTCGCGCCCATGGCCTACTCCGCCGCCCGTGCCAGGCGGAACTCCCTGTGGTCGCGCTGGCGGCTGACCCGCAGCATCAGCTGCGCCGAGGCATCCCCAAGCAGCGCGCGATAACTGGCGATGCCGCGGACGAGATGGTTGTAGATGACCACCGCCGGAATCGCCGCGACGAGGCCGAGCGCGGTCGCGAGCAGCGCCTCCGCGATGCCGGGCGCAACCACCGCAAGGCTCGTGGTGTGGCTCTCGGAGATGCCGATGAAGGAATTCATGATGCCCCAGACCGTGCCGAACAGGCCGACGAACGGCGCGGTGGCGCCGATGGTCGCGAGCACGCCGGTGCCGCGCGCGATCTGCCGGGACATCGCCGCCTCGACCCGCTCCAGCCGCAGCGCCACGCGCTCCTGAAGGCCGTCATCGACGATGCCTCCGGAAAGCTCGGCCTCCTTCGCGCAGGACTGGATGAGCTGGGCGACGGCATCGTGCGCATCCCCGATCCGCTCGGCCGCTTCCGCCAGCTTCATCCTGCCTTCAAGCGCGCGGGTGCGCTGCACGGCGAGCGTGCTCTTGCGGCGCAGCTCGATGGTCTTGGCGAGCCACACCGTCCACGTCACCAGCGAGGCAATGGCGAGCCCGATCATCACCGCCTTCACGACGATGTCGGCGCCGAGGAACATTCCCCAGGGCGACAGATTGCGCGGCAACAGCGCCTCGTCGATCGCGAAGGCCGGCGCCGGCGCGAGCGTCAGGGCAGTTGCCGGGATCACGTGCCGAAGCCCAAAATTGCTTTGCATCCTGATCTCCCGACAGAAGAGGAAGTTACACCGCGATCCGGTCCGCGAGCTGGCGGAACCGCAGCAGCTGGTCAGCGCGCAGGGCCCGCGTCTCGTCACGGCCGACGAAGACCTTGAACATGATGCCGCCGTCGGCATTGACGAAGGCGACGAAGGCCGATGTCTTGCCCATGAAGGGCCGTTCGACGAAAGCGACCGCCGCACAGCGTTCGTGGCGCAGATGGCCGTGCAATCCCTTCGGCTGCATCAGGTTGAAATAGCCGCGGCCGATCTCGCCCGCCGGCACGGCCCCGGTGAACTCGAAGATCGCGTCATCGGTGTGGACGATCAGCGTGACCTCGCCCCACTCCGCGATGTCCTGCATGGCGGCGGCGAAATGCCCGCCGCCGCCGATGCGCACCATGGACGGCGGCAGCGCCTCGATCACCGCACGCGCGGTGATCTTGCGCTCGCGCGCGACGTCCTCGATCACCGCGCCGGGATTGTCGGCCATGTACGCCTTGAGATCGGCGAGATCGGTGCTCAGCATGTCCGTATCCCTTTCGTGATCGGCTCGCGGCCTAGGCGGCCGCGTTCGTCTTGCGCTCGGTCAGGATGACCTCGAACCCCTCGAACTTGGGATGGCCGAGATAGAGGCTCTCGCCGGTCTTGTTGTCGGCGCGCGCATGGGCACGGCGGAATTCCTCCGACTTCGTCCAGGCCTCGAAGGCCGCCTTGTCGACCCACACCGTGTGCGAGGAATACAGCGTGTGATCCTCGAGCACCGGCCCCTTGAGCAGGTGGAATTCGACGAAGCCGGCCATGCTGCCGAGATAGGACTCGCGGGTGCGCCAGACGGTCTCGAACGCGGCTTCCGAGCCGAGCTTCACCTGGAAACGATTCATGGCGATGAACATGTGAGGTCTCTCCTTGCTATCAAGACGAAAACGCGCCGAAGCCGCGCTGGAGCATCAGCGCGGCCCGGCAGATATTTGTGGTGTTGCGGCGCCTTTGGCTCACGCACCTCCGAAGTGGATCTTCATGCCGGCCTTGTAGACCCGGCCCGGTCCCGGGCTCGACCACAGCACGTCGTTCTGCGACGTGCCGTCGGTCGAGCTGCCGGGAATGGCGTAGGGCCGATAGTACTGGTTCAGGAGGTTGTCGATCGAAGCCGTGAACACGATGTCCCTGGTGGCGTTGTAGGTCATGTACAGATTGACCAGCTCGTAGCCGGTCGCCGGCAGATAGCCGGCGGGCACATCGTTGTTGGGACCGTACGAAGCCCACTGCGCCGACAGGATCAGCGTACGGTCGAGCAGGCGGACACCGCCGGTCGTGACGACCTTGCGCGGGGTGATGGTCGCAAGCCCGATATTGGTCACGGCGTTCTTGCCCTGGATGTAGTGACCGGCGACACCGACGAACCAGTTGCCGGCATCGTACATCGTCTCCGCCTCGAAGCCCTGGATGCGGGCCTGTGCGATGTTCTGGTACTGGTAGTACTGCGCGAACGAGCCGACGCCGGGGAACGTCACGAAGCCGAACGAGACGAGGTCGATGTAATCGCTGACGTCGTTGCGGAACAGATTGATCTTGCCGCGGAATGAATCGTTGGCGCTGAAGATGTTGTCGTATTTCAGGTTGAAGCCGACTTCCTTGTTCTTGCCGATCTCGGGACGAAGGTTCGGGTTGGGCAGGAAGCAGAACAGGCCGACGGTGCCGTCCGGGCACGGGAAGAGCGCCGGTCCGCCACCGGTCGCGTGCGCGCCGGAGATCACGGTTTCGGTGATCGATGGGGCACGATAGCCCTCGGCATAGCTCACATAAGGCTGGAAGCCGGGAACGGGCGTGACGCCGAGTGTGATCTTCGGCGAGAAGCGGTCGCCGCTGCCGTTGGTCTTGCCCGACTCCAGATCGTAGCGATCGTAGCGGATCGCACTCACCGCCTCGAACCAGGTGCTGTAGTTCTGCTTCAACTGCAGGAAGCCGCCCGACACCGTGCGGATGCCGCTCGGCGTGGTGATGTTAGAATTGCCGCGGCTGTCGGTCGTGATCACATCGTCCTGGAACGCATCGAAGCCCACGGTGAGCGCGTTGCGCCAGTCACCGACATTGAAGCGCGTGGTGTTGTTGGCGTCGATGCCGAAGGTGTTGAGGACATAGCCGCGCTTGTCGCCGACGCAGCCTGAGATGTTGTTGCCGAAATTGCCGGTGCCGCAGAGAGCCGCACCCGAGGTAGAATAGTGGTACGTCTTGGTCTGGTCGTTATCGACGCGGTTGCCGTAGATCGACACGTGCGAGTCGAACAAATTGTCGCTCGGCAGCGCATAGTTCCAGGTGATCGTGCCGGTGTAGTTCTTGGCGTCGGACGCATAGACCGACGCCCCCTGATAGAGCGCGCGCTGGGCCGGGGTCGCGACCGGCCCCCTGTTGAACTGGCCGATGTCGTATTGATAGTCCTGGAAGATGGCGCCGAACTTGACCTCGTGGCCAAGCGCGGGCCGCACCGTGAGCTTCATCAACCCGGCCTCGACCTGGTTGCCGGTATTGCCGATCTCGGTGCCGTTGCCGTCCTTGTAATTGCCCTGCGTGCGGTAGACCGCACCGCCGAAGATATCGACGTCGGGCGTGGCGCGCACGCCGCCGAATACCGAGCCGAGGCCGCGATTGTTGTTGGAGCCGTAGGAGCCCGAGAGATCGACGCCCCAGCGCTCGCCGGGACGCACCACGTCGTCGATGTCCTTGGTGCGGAACGAGACCAGGCCGCCGATTGCGCCGGAGCCGTAGATGTTGGCGGTCGGGCCGCGCACGACGTCGACGCCGCCGACCAATTCGGGATCGAGGAAGAAGGAGCCGTTGGCGTTGTGACCGGTGCGCTGGTAGTTCTGCCGCGCGCCGTCGACGACCACCGCAACGCGTCCGAATTCCTGCAGGCCGCGGATGTTGATGACGGTCGCGGGATCGTCACCGCGCTCCTGGAATGACACGCCGGGCACTGCATAGAAGATGTCGGACAGCCGGTTCGGCTGCAGGCCCTGGATCTGGTCGAGCGTGATCGAGCTGACGGGCGCGAGCGCATCGATCGCGCGCTCCTTGGTCTTGCTCGCGGCGACCGTGATGGTGTCGAGCACCTGAACGGGCGCCGTGCCGCCGGCCTGGGCGCGGGCGTTCATGACGTCGGGCGTTGCCTGCTGCGCGACTTGCGGCTTGGCCGGCTTGCGCTTGGCCTGCTTCGGTGACGCGCTTTCGTTCTGTGGCGAAGCGGTTTGCGCGAAACCACTTGCCGGCATCACTGCCGCAATAGAAACCACCGACGCGCCCAAAATCAGGGCGCGCGAATACCTAGCCCCGTCAGCCATAACCCCAACCCAATCATCATTGTCTTAGTTTGGCTGGCGTGCGCCGCACGAGGCGAGCGACTGGCTGGCTAATTGTGGTGCGGACTCCCCGGCCCGCATTGCCTTATTTGGTTACGTGGCAACACTCTGACGGTCAATGACGCCGGGTTGCAGTTTATATCAATTGTAAATCGCCGCCGTTGGAATGCGCCTGATGCCGCCTGTAAAAGCAGGCAGCATCTGAATTTACGAAAGCGCATCACACTCACAATGCCAGCGACACCGGGAGACAATGGCGGCGATGCGGCAGGACCGGCACAAAGTCCTTCTGCGGCAACGAGAACTCTCACCATGCGGGGAAGCCGGATCGACAGCCGCGAGCTGTTCGCGCATGAGCGCGAGATCATCATCGCACACGGCGAGGACAGCTATCGCCTCCGCCTCACCTCGCAGAACAAGCTGATCCTGACGAAGTAACCTGTAATGACATTTTGTCGCACCCTCGCAAACCTCGTGCTGTCAGGCGCCATCGCGCTTGCATCGAGCGCGCATGCGGCGAGCGTCACCGTCCACGATGCGCGCAATCGCGACGTCACCGTTGCCGACTTCGCGCGCACGGTCTCGATCGGCGGCGCGATCACCGAGATCCTCTATGCGCTCGGGCTGGAAAACCGGCTGGTCGGCGTCGACACCACCAGCCTCTATCCTGCAGCGGCGCTGCACGACAAACCCAATGTCGGCTACATGCGCCAGATCTCGGCCGAAGGCGTGCTTGGCCTCAACCCCACGCTGATCCTCGCGATCCAGGGCTCGGGCCCGCGCGAGACCATGGACCTCCTGGAGACGGCGAAGGTGCCGCTGGTGCTGGTGCCCGAGACATTCTCCGAGGACGGCCTGCTCGAGAAGATCAAGCTGGTCGGCCACGCCATGGGCGTCGATGCGCGCGCCGCGTGCCTTAGCGCCGCGGTCGGCGCCGATCTCGCCCAGCTTCGTATCTTGCGCGCCAAGGTGACGAAGCCGGTGCGCGTGATGTTCGTGATGTCGCTCCAGAACGGGCGCGCGATGGTCGCCGGCCACAAGACCGCCGCCGACGAGATCATCCAGCTCGCCGGCGCCACCAACGCCGTCGACGACTATGACGGCTACAAGGTTATCGGCGACGAGGCGATCGTGGCCGCGAAGCCCGACGTGGTGCTGTCGATCGAGCGCGGCAAGGAATCGCTGCAGGCCGATGCAGTCTACACCCATCCCGGCTTTGCGCTGACACCGGTCGCAGCCACCAAGAGCTTCATCACCATGGACGGGCTCTATCTGCTCGGCTTCGGGCCGCGCACGGCGGCGGCTGCGCGCGACCTCTCCGTCAAGCTCTATCCGGCCTTGGCCGATGGCGGCGCCTTCACATCGGCGCTGTCGGCGGCGAATTGCCGGCAATGAGCGTGACGGCCGGGACGGAGGCGCGGAGCGTGCGACGAGCCGGCGCGGGGCGCCGGTTCGTGCCGGCCGCCATTCCCGTCCTGCTCGCGATGCTGGTCGGCACCGCCATCGTTGCGCTGACGGTCGGCGCAGCCGGCATTCCCCTCTCCCGGCTTCCGGCGGCGCTCGGCTTTGCCGGTAACGCTGGTCCCGATCCCATGACGGCGCGCGACCAGCTCGTGCTGTGGTCGATCCGCATTCCCCGCATCGCCGCGACCGCGATGGTCGGCGGGCTGCTGGCGGCGGCCGGCGCGATCATGCAGGGCCTGTTCCGCAATCCGCTTGCCGACCCCGCCCTCGTCGGCGTCTCCAGCGGCGGCGCGCTCGCGGCCGCCAGCGCGATCGTGTTCACGGATTCACGCTTTGGCGAGACGCTGCGTTTCCTCCAGACCGAGCTGCTGCCGCTCGCCGCCTTCGCGGGCTCGCTGGCGACGACCGCCATCCTCTACGGCATCTCCAGCCGCGCCGGGCGTACCTCGATCGCGATCTTCCTGCTCGCCGGCGTCGCCATCACGGCGATCACCAATGCCGGCATCGGGCTGCTGGTGTTCATCGCCGACGACCGCCAGCTGCGCGACATCACGTTCTGGATGCTCGGCTCGATGAGCGGCGCGACCTGGACCAAGGCGGCCGTGCTCGCGCCGGTCCTCGCCATCGGGCTCGCGGCCTGCGCCTTCATCGCGCGCGGCCTCGATCTTCTGGTGCTCGGCGAAGCCGACGCCTTTCACGGCGGCGTCGATGTCGAGCGTCTCAAGAAAATCTCGATCGTCATGGTCTCCGCCATGACCGGCGTTGCGGTCTCGATCAGCGGCGTGATCGGCTTCGTCGGCATCGTGGTGCCGCATCTGCTCCGTCTCGTCATTGGACCGGCGCACCGCATGCTGCTGCCGGCGTCGGTGCTGCTCGGCGCCATCCTGATGGTCGGCGCCGACACGCTGGCGCGTACCATCGTGGCGCCGGCGGAGATGCCGATCGGCATCTTGACTGCCGCCGTCGGTGCACCGGTCTTCCTCGGCATCCTGCTGCGGCAGCGCGGGCTTGCCGCGTTATGAGCGCCGTGATCGAGGCGAGTGGCCTGGTCAAGCGCGTCGGCCGCGCGACGCTGCTCGACGGCGTCAGCGTGACGGTTGCGGCCGGCGAGATGGTCGCCATCATCGGCCCGAACGGCGCCGGCAAGTCGACGCTGCTGCGGCTGTTGTCCGGCGATCTGCGCCCCAGCGAGGGCGAGGTGCGGCTGAAACAACGCGGCATCGGCAGCTACACGCCGCGCGAGCTCGCCGCGCGCCGCGCGATGCTGTCCCAGCACATCAATGTCACCTTCCCCTTCACGGTCGAGGAGATCGTGCTGATGGGCGCCGGCGAGCGCGGCGCGCGCGAGGCAGGCAGGCTGGTCGATGCCGCACTGGACGAGGTTGGCCTATCGCGTTTCCGCGAGCGGCAATTGCCGACGCTGTCGGGCGGCGAGCAGCAGCGCGCCCATTTCGCCCGCGTGCTGGTGCAGCTCGCCTGCGGCGAGGCCGAGCATGGACCGGGACTGCTGCTGCTGGACGAGCCGACCTCGAGCCTCGATCTGCGCCACCAGATCGACCTCGTCGAAGCCGCCCGCCGCCGCGCGAGCAGCGGCACGGCCGTGGTCGCGATCCTGCACGACCTCAATCTCGCGATCCGCTTCGCCGACCGGCTGGTCGTGCTGAACGGCGGCAGGCTCGCCGCCGACGGCCCGCGCGCCGAGGTCGTCACGCGCGAGACCATCCGCGATATTTTCGAGATCGACGCCGTCGTGCATCAGGCCGACGGCGTGCCGTATGTGCTGCCGCAATCGATGCAGGCGGTTGCGCCGCCACGATGAAAGTGCGCCCCCTCGCCCCGCTTGCGGGGAGAGGGTTGGGGTGAGGGGGAGTCTCCCCAAGCGCGGTGGGAGTTAGACTCGTGGAGAGTCCCCCTCACCCGGATTGCATCTTCGATGCAATCCGACCTCTCCCCGCAGGCGGGGCGAGGTGAAGGGCACCGCCTACCCCGCCCGCACGATCACCATGCCCTTGTCCTTCGGCCAGCGGATGCGCCAGACGAAGTTGATGTCGCGAGCCTCGCCCGGCTTGGCGTCGAACGACCATTCCAGCACGCCGCGCTTGTCGCGGATATTGCTGGCGGTCGGCGGCGTGGTGGCGGGAAGCATCTCGACGACGATGTCCTCGCTCTCGCTGACCGGAAGCTGATCCTCGATCGCGACCTTGATCGGGAAATCGTGACCGTTGCGGACGGTGGTCTTGAAGGTGCGCTCGTCGGTTTTCGACGTCGTCACGAGGAGGCCGGCCGAGCCCTCGTTGCGCTTGAGCACGGCGCGCTCGATTTTGATCTTGTCGTCGGCGCCGAAGCCGAGCCGCACGATGTCGTCCTTGGCGGAAGCGGAAATCTTGCCGCGGCCGACGAAGACGCCGTCGCGGTAGATCGCGACCTTGCCCGGCAGCAGCGTCGCATCGTCGGTCTGCTTGAAGCTGGCTTCGAGGAACGCGGTGGGGTCGATCACCGGCGCGGCGCGCACCGCAAGATCGGCGGGCACGGTCATCGCGGCGATGCGCAGGCTCTTGGCACCCTCGGCGGCGCCGAGGCTGACGCGGCCGGGAATCTTGAAGGTGGCCTGGAAGTCGCCGATCTCGGCAACCGCCTGCTGCTCGTCGGCGCGCTCGGCTATATTGAGGTCTGCCCTCGACCTCGCCGCGTACTCGCCGGTTTCCATCTTTCGCAACATTGGTGCGGGAGCGACAGGCCGCGCCAAATCCGAGGCCGTGCCGAGGGCTGTGGGCCTCGGCGGTTGCGGATATTGCGCTACCAGCGTGTTCAGCTCCGGCGCACTGCCGCCGCGGCTGATGCGGACCGTGGAGACGCCGAGCGTGACGTTCGACCAGTCCTCGCCGGTCGCCTGCGTGATCTCGGCGCGGCGGACCAGTTCGAGCTGCGGCTTGCGGTCCTTGGCGCCGGTGTCGAGCCGGGCGTCGTAGAGCGGCAGCCAGCGCGCGTTGCGTACATTATAGGTGACCCGGAGCGTCGCCTTGGTCGCGGCCGGCGCGGCGATGTCCATGCGGACCTCGAGCTTGCTCGGCGGCTTGGCCTTGCGCTCGACGTCGAGCTGGGTGATCTGCCGGTCGATCTCGCGGATCTTGCGCGTGGCCTCACGAATGGCGGTATCGGCGCTCGCGATTTCGTCGCCGACTGCGGTGAAGGCCGTGCGCCATTCGGCGATCGGCCGCGCCTCGCCCTTCTCGCCGATACCGACGGGGGCCGCTTCTGCAAAATGCTCCGCGAACTTGCGCCTTGCATTGGCCGAGTCGATCGTACCTTGCAGATCGGCGCGCTGGTCGTTCAGGGCCTCGATGCGCTTGTCCAGCTCCGGCAGGTTGACCGGTGCCGCCCGCGGCGGCCGCGCATCGATCGTGCCGATGGTGAGCTTGGCGCCGCCCTCACCCTCCACCCGGATGGAGGAGCTATCGAGACCGAGCGGAAAGTCCTTGGCAACAAGCGTCGAGTCGCCGGACGGCAGATCAATCGTGATGATCCGGGTCACGGTGGCGCCATCGGGATAGACGGTGACGGTGTCGATCGCCGAATTGGCATCGAGATCAGCGGCCCATGACGGCGATGCCATCGCCATGGTCACAAGGACGAGGCTCGTCGTTGCCAGATATCTTGCGGTGATGCGCATATAATCCCTCCTGCCGGTATCGCCGCGCCGCCAGCCGGACGCGTGCGATCGAATGCCTCGCCAACATGGTTGGACGCGGCAGGGAAGGAACTGGTTCGATTGGGGTTTCCGTGGGGCGCCGCTGCGGCGGCAGCAAGGCCGCGGAACGCATCGGCGCCCGCGGCGAAGATCGCTAGGCCTGAGTGGGCGCGCCCTGGCCGAAGATACGGCGGAGCAGATCGGTGACGTTCTTGGCGCCGGCCTTCTTCAAGACGCTGGCGCGATAGCCCTCGACCGTCCGCGCGCTCAGATGCATGCGACGGGCGATCTCCTTGTTGGTGAGGCCGGCGGCCAGATGCTCGAGCACGTCGCCTTCGCGCTCCGTCAGGGGCTCGCAGCCGGGCAGCCAGCGCTGCCGGCTGGCGCCGGGCTGCGCGAACTCGTCGATGGCGGCATCGATCCGGCCGACGATGTCATGGGTGCGGAACGGCTTTTCGATGAAGTCGGCCGCACCGCTCTTGATCGCATCGACCGCCATGGCGATGCTGCCGTTCGCCGACGTCACCAGCACCGGCGCCATGCAATTCTCCTCGCGCAGGCGCCTCAGCACATCGAGGGCCGAGCGGTCCGGCGGCATCTCCAGCAGCACGCAGGCCGGCATCCGCGTCCTGGCTTCCGACAACAGCGATGCGCCATCGGCGAAGCAGATCACATGATAAGCGCTCTGTTGGAGCGCATTGGAGAGTTGTTCGCGGGAGGCGGCGTCAGTGTCGATGACGAATACCTCGCCCTTGGAAAGCGTGTTCCCCGGCATAATCCCGATCCAGCAATGTGTTGGTCAAATGAAACGAGACGGCCGGGGGCCCCGTCGCGCCCCGCCGTCAATCAGCACCGCATTCACGCCGGTGCTTCGCTTTCCCTTATGTATGTTCCACCCAGTTCCCGGATTTGACGGATCGGGACAGAAACTTTACATTTCGGGACATCTGCGGGAATGGCTGGCAGGAACGGTTCGCATGACGGACCTCATTCGCAGCGCAGGCTTGAGCTATTACCCGGAGGTCGCCCGGTCGGTCGGGCTCGACCCCAGACAGATGATGCGCAAGGTCAGGCTGCCGCTGGCCGTGCTCGACAAGCCGGATACGCCCATTGCCGTGACTAGCCTGCGCCGCCTGCTCGAATTGTCGGCAGAGGCGTCCGGTGCCGAAGATTTCGGCTTGCGACTCGCCGAGCGCGGCGGACTGACCAATTTCGGCGCGGTCGGCCTGATCGTGCGCGAGCAGGCGACTGTCGGCGAAGCCATCGAGGCGTTCTCGCGCTTCATCCATGTTCATCACGAGGGCATGAAGCTCGACGTCGTCAGGGACGGGAAGACCGTGACCCTCACCCTGCATCTGCGCGGCCGGCAGCCGAGCGCGCCGCGCCAGTCGATCGACATGGCGCTCGGCAGCATCCACCGCATCATCCAATCGCTGTTCGGCAGCGACTGGCGGCCGCTGGAAGTGCATCTGCACTATCCGCCGCCGCACGACCGCAAGCGCTATCGCGACTTCTTCGGCTGCCGCGTCACGTTCAATGCCGGTGAGGATGCGATCCTGCTGTCGGCGCACGACATGGAGCGGCGGATTCCGAGCGCACACCCGCTCATCGCGAATTACCTGCGCAAGCGGATCGAGGCGATCGAGACCCGGCCGGCAAGCTGGGAGGGGAAGGTCGACGAAGTGGTGCGGATCCTGCTCGCCAACGGCGAGTGCACCGTGGAGCGCGTGGCCGAGCATCTCGCCTGCACCCGCCGCACCATCCACCGCCACCTCGCCGCGTCGGGCACCAGCTTCTCGGCCATCCTCGATGCGCAGCGCGCCGATCTCGTGATCCAGTTGATCGACGCTCCCGACCGGCCGCTGGCCGATATCGCCGCGCAACTCGGCTTCTCCGCGCAAAGCGCGATGGCGCGCTGGTTTCGCGGCCGCTTCGGCTGCACCGTCACGGAATGGCGCAAGGGCGTGCGGCCGCTACCGCCTGCCGGTCTCCCGTCGGCCACAGCGGCTTGAGCTCATACGCAATTCAGGCGTGCTCGAACGGACCGACCTCGCGGATGACCTTGCAAATCTGCAGGCGGCCGCTGGCATAGAATTCGGCGTGGCCCCGTTTCATGGCCTCGATATGCTCCGGATGCGTGCGCCAGGCCTCGAGCGCTTCTTCCGAGGCAAAGCGAAACACGGTCAGCTCCTCGCCATCGTCGGCCTTGAACGACTTGACCGACAAGAAGCCTGGAAGGCCGCTGACGATCTCGTACATGCGCTCGCCCAGTCGTTCGTACTCTTCGAGCGAGACGCCATTTCGCAGATTCAGGCCGCCAATCACCACGACTTCGCCGATCATCGATCCGTTCCTCGATCGTGTTTCCACGCCAGACTAGCAGCAGGCGCAGCTCGAACGATAGTTTCGGATCGATGACGGCGCTTGTTACGCCCTGGTGCAATATTTCAGCGTGCCGGGGCCGGCACGCCCATGATGGCGAGGGCGCGCCGGGGCCTGCCGGCGAGCAGCGGGCCGAACGCAATGGCAAAGCCCAGGAATGCGACGATCCAGCCGCAGGCCGCGATATGCAGCAGCAGGCCGCCATGCGCCGGCAGCACCACGGCAGCGACCCGCGCCAGCGCCGCGATGATGATCGCGGCATAGATGCCTTGCGTCGCCGGCGCCGCCGTCAGCGCCTGGCCGGTGTGGCCGAGGCTGGCGCGGGTCATCACCGCAAGCGTCATCGTTCCGGCCGCGCCCGCCATCCAGGCATGAATGCCCGCGCTCGGCGGCAGCTCGCCGAAGGCGGCCAGCGCGTTCAGGACGAAGCCGAGCGGCACGAAGACATAGCCGACATGGAGGATCAGAAGCAGCCGCTCGCGCGTGGTGCGATCGCCGGCCCAGCGCGCAAGCCGGACCAGATGCAACACGCCGACGACCGCCATCACGACACCGGTGATCACGTTCAGCGGCGCGGCGATCCACGCGATCAACGCCAGCGCGCTCGATCCGATCACCGCGCCGTCAAAACGTCCGAACGGCACCGGCAGTCGGCCGGGATTGAACTTGACTAGCCAGTTGCGGGTGAAGCTCGGAATGATGCGGCCGCCGATCAGCGCGATCAGCAGCATCACCACACCGATGCCGAGGCGGATGCCGACATCGGCCGCGCCCGCATCATGGGCTTCGAGATGGAAGCCGACATTGCCGGCGAGCAGCGCGAGCACCAGCACCACCACCGGCAAATTGCGCCAATTGCCGCCCGCGATGATCTCGCGCGTCGCAGCGGCGACGACCAGCGCCAGGAAGGCGGCATCGACCACCAGCGCGAACGCCCAGCCGATCTCCGCCGACAGCGTCACCGCAACGCGTCCGGCGAGCCAGACCACCAGCAGCGCGCCCAGCGACGTGCCCTGGATCGGCAGCCGCCCGGTCCAGTTCGGGATCGCCGTGAACAGAAATCCGGTGATGACGGCCGGCAGGAAGCCATAGAGCATCTCGTGGACGTGCCAGTCGCGCGGCGCGAAGGCGGAACTCACCGATAGCTCGCCGTAGAACATCGGCAGCCAGACCAGGATCGACAGCCCCGCCTGAATGGCGGCAAGCAGGAAAAAGGGCCGAAAACTGTTCGCAAACAGCGGCCAGCCCTCAAAATTACGGGATCGGGCGCCAGCCATGGGCAACTCCTGTCAATTCCAGATCATTGCCTGGAAAAATACTGCCGTCCGGGGCGGCCGGTTTTGCGCTATCGCAAACTGCAGGTCGATTGCAGGTGCCATCACACTCCCCAGCGCCAAGGAGGCAGAATGGCCAAGGTCGACACATCGCTGGTTGCGCATTTGCCGCTGTTCGCCGGGGTCAAGCCGGAGGATCTCGAGGAGATCCTGCGCGAGGCCAGATCAGCGCGCTACCCGAAGAACACCGCCATCTTCGAGCAGGGCGCGGACGCGCAATCCTTCTTCCTGTTGCTGCACGGCCATGTCCGCGCGGCCAAGACCACTCCGACCGGCGAGCAGATCGTGGTGCGCTATGTCGCCCCCGGCGAGACGTTCGGGCTCGCGATGGCGATCGGCGCCGCGCGTTACCCCGCGACGGCGATGGCCGTCGACGACAGCGTGGTGCTGATCTGGCCGAATTCGGCCTGGCCGCGGCTGATCGAAAGATTTCCGTCGCTCGCCGCCAACACGCTCCAGACCGTCGGCGCACGGCTTCAGGAGAGCCACACCCGCATCCTGGAAATGTCGACCCAGCAGGTCGAGCAGCGCGTGGCGCATGTGCTGCTGCGGCTCGCAAAACAGTCCGGCAAGAAACTCGACCACGGCATCGAGATCGACTTCCCGATCAGCCGCCAGGACATCGCGCAGATGACGGGCACCACGCTGCATACGGTGAGCCGCATCCTGAGCGGCTGGGAGAGCCAGGGCCTCGTCGAGAGCGGCCGCCAGCGCATCATTCTGCGCGATCCCCACAGGATCGTCGTGCTGGCCGAACGGACGGCGGACAGCGGCCCGGCGTAGCTCTTTTCCCTCTCCCGGCAAGCGGGGAGAGGTGAAGAAGCGTCGCCTCGCGCTCGGAAATTAGGGGTGAGGACGCTTGCGCTTACGGCGGAAGTCCGCCCTCACCCGGGAATCCGCGCGCCCAGCGCGAACTCCAACCCCTCTCACGCCGGCACGCATTCGCACAGCGCAGCGAGGAATTTATCCTGGTCGATGCCGTGCTCGCGGCAGGCGTCTTCCACGGTGTGGAAAGTCGCGATCGGACAACCGACACAGGCCATCCTGAAAGCGAGGAACACGCGGATCGTGCGCGGCGCCGTACGCATGATGTCATCGACCAGATCGTCGGATCGAAAGGGCATGGACAACTCCGTTCCAGAAGCGACGATAGCGGAGCGGAGCCGGGTTTCTTTGTTGGAGCGCAAGCTGATTGATGCTTCACGCCCCCCCGTTCTTGCGACGGCGCTGCCGCGCATGAGGAAGGCCGCCGGGAACACAAACTGCGCCACCGGCGTCATGGCCGGGCTTGTCCCGGCCATCCGCGCCCTGCGGCGCAAAGAACGTGGATGCCCGGGACAAGCCCGGGCATGACGACCTCTTGGAAGGTTCAGTTGCGAACGCCGTTCCGCAAGCAGAGACGAGAACTACACCGCCCGGCTGTGCAGCTGCTTGCCGGGATCCAGATGTGCGTCGAATGCGGCGGCGACGCTGCGGACCAGGAAGCGCGAGTCGTTCGCCACCGCGAGCCGGTCACCGTCCAGCCGCACGATACCATCCGAGATCAGCGGCTTCAGGCGCGATGCCGACCTAAGCATCGCCTCGGGCTCTGCGCCATGGCGCGCGCAGATGTCGCCGAGATCGGCGCTGAACTCGCACATGATGCGCTCGATGATGTCGGCACGCAGCCGGTCGTCGTCGGTGAGCCCATAGCCCTTGGCGGTGGCGAGCCGTCCGCTCGCGATGCTCTGCGCATAGGCCCCGACCTGGACCTGGTTCTGGACATAGCCTTGCGGCAGGTGCCCGATCGCGCTCGCGCCGAAGCCGAGCAGGACTTCGCCCTTGTCGGTGGTGTAGCCCTGGAAATTGCGCCGCAGCGTGCGCTCGTTGAAGGCCACCGCCATGGCGTCGTCGGGGCGCGCAAAATGATCGAGCCCGATCTGCACATAGCCGGCCTCCTTCAGCGCATTGGCGATCGCGCAGGCCTGGTCGTGACGCGCAAGACCGTCGGGCAGCACCGCCTCGTTGATCATCCGCTGATGCTTCTTGAACGCAGGCACATGCGCATAGCCGAACACCGAAAAGCGGTCCGGCCCGAGCTCGAGCGACGGCCGCACGGTATCGAGACAGGAGGCGACGGTCTGGTGCGGCAGCCCGTAGATCAGGTCGAAATTGACGCCCGCGATGCCGGCGCCGCGGAGCATGTCGACGACGGACGCCGTCTGCTCATAGCTCTGCACGCGATTGATCGCGCGCTGCACGACCGGATCGAAGCTCTGCACGCCGAGGCTGGCGCGGTTGACGCCGGAGAGCCGCATCGCCTCGACCATCTCTGGTGTCAGCGTCCTCGGATCGATCTCGACCGCGATCTCGGCCGAAGGCAGCACGAAGAACGACTGGCGCATCTGCGCCATCAACTCGGCGAAGGCCTCCGGTGCCATGATCGTCGGCGTGCCGCCGCCGAAATGGATATGCTCGACCTTGATGCGGCGGCCGATCGTGTCGGCGACCTCAGCGATCTCGCTGCGCAGCGTCCGCTGATAGGCCGCGATCAGCCCGTCGCGCCGCGCGATCTGGGTATGGCAACCGCAATACCAGCACATCTCGCGGCAGAACGGCACGTGCAGATAGAGCGAGGCGCTTGCGGCCGCGGGAAGCTCGGACAGCCACCTTGCGTAGGTATCGGCGTCGATGGCCGGCGAGAAGTGCGGCGCGGTCGGATAGCTGGTGTAGCGCGGCAGTCTTTCCTCGCCGTAGCTCGCTGCGAGATCGAATCTCATGTCTTACCCATTCGTAAATCGAGCCGCGGCGTGGCACGGCAAATCCCGGATGGCATTGGATTACCCGTTTTTGGGCGAGCGACCTTGCGCTTGCTCAAAGTCCGAGCGCCCGATTTGGCCGATGATGACGTTTAAGCATTGCTGTCCTGGAGAGTGGCCATGGCGTCGTTCGCGCTCGATATCGTTCTCTGGCTCGCCGGCATCCGCGGCCACATCCCGCGCTTCGACGATTTCCGGCCTGCCCCTGCAACGCCCGCGACCGGCGCGCATTTTCTCATGCGCGTGCTGGCCATCATGGCCACCGTCTTTGCCGCGCTGTCCCTCGCGGTCTGGGGCACGGTCTGGATCGCGATACGCCTGCTCTGATCGCGTGCATACTTTCTTGGCCGAATGCAGATGAACATGCGAACGATTTGCCGCCAGCGCGCCCGAGGCCGCGGGGCATCGGATTCATCGCACAGCCGGCGCGACCTTCGTCACACATCTTAAGGAATTCACCGGAGGCAAATCCGGCAAAAGATTGTCGCAGCGCAAACACACTTGCCGCAAGAGGCGCACACTGCATCCGTCATCAAAACCCTTTCAGATGAAGGATGCTTCCGATGTTCACCCGCAGAGCCGCACTGATCAGCGCCGCCGCGACCGCCCTGATGCTGGCGACACCCGCCTTGGCTGCCGACGAACTCAAACTGCCGCGCCAGAAGGTCGAGCTGGTCGCCCCGCCATTCGTGCACGCGCACGAGCAGGCGACCAAGCAGGGCCCCAAGATCATCGAGTTCAAGCTCACGATCGAGGAGAAGAAGGTCGTGATCGACGAGAAGGGCACCACCTTCCAGGCGATGACCTTCAACGGCTCGATGCCGGGCCCGCTGATGGTCGTGCACGAGGGCGACTACGTCGAGACGACGCTCGTCAATCCCGCGACCAACACCATGCCGCACAACATCGACTTCCATTCCGCGACCGGTGCGCTCGGCGGCGGCGCGCTCACCCTCATCAATCCCGGCGAACAGGTCGTGCTGCGCTGGAAGGCGACCAAGACCGGCGTGTTCGTCTATCACTGCGCGCCGGGCGGCCCGATGATCCCCTGGCACGTCGTCTCCGGCATGAACGGTGCCGTGATGGTGCTGCCGCGCGAGGGACTGAATGACGGCAAGGGCCACGCGCTGAAATACGACAAAGTCTACTATATCGGCGAGCAGGACATGTACGTGCCGCGCGACGAGAAGGGCAATTTCAAGTCCTACGACTCGCCGGGCGAAGCCTTCACCGAGACCGAAGAGGTGATGAAGAAGCTCACGCCGACCCATGTCGTGTTCAACGGCAAGGTCGGTGCGCTGACCGGCAAGGACGCGCTGACCGCCAATGTCGGCGAGAACGTTCTGATCGTGCACTCGCAGGCCAATCGCGACAGCCGTCCGCACCTGATCGGCGGCCATGGCGATTATGTCTGGGAGACCGGCAAGTTCGGCAACGCGCCCGAGGTCGGGCTCGAGACCTGGTTCATTCGCGGCGGCTCGGCAGGAGCTGCGTTGTACAAGTTCCAGCAGCCCGGCATCTACGCCTATGTCACGCACAATCTGATCGAGGCCGCCAATCTCGGCGCCACAGCGCACTTCAAGGTCGAAGGCAAGTGGAACGACGATCTGATGATGCAGGTGAAGGCGCCTGCTGAAATACCGGCCGCCAACACCAACTAGACGCGACAAGGGGCCGGTGATCATCGGCCCCTTCTTCCTTTCGGGGGACGACCATGCTGATCGCATTCAAGCTGAAACTGCTGCTCGCCTGCGCCGCCGGGCTCGCGGGCCCGATCGCGATGGCGCCCCTGGTCTCGGACATCGCCGTGCGCGGCCCGGCGACGGAGCCGGCCATGGTCAGGATCGCGCCGGGCGATTTCTCCTATCGCGAGGCCGGCGACTTCACGCGCGGCGGACAGCAGGCGGACGCGCCGCTGCGCGCGATGCGCATCACCAGGCCGCTGCATGTCATGCGGAATCAGGTCTCGTCAGCGGACTATCAGCTTTGCGTGCAGGACGGCGCCTGCCGCGCGCTCGATCGCGGCGTGGCGGTGGCCATCGATCGACCTGCGGTGCAGGTGAGCTGGCACGACGCCGAGGCCTATGCCGCCTGGCTGTCGCGCAAGACCGGGCAGCACTACCGCCTGCCGAGCGACGCGGAATGGGCCTTCGCCGCAGGCTCCAGGTTCAAGGACGACGGCGCGCCGGTGGACGCAGACAATCCCTCGAAGCGCTGGATCAGCCGCTATGAGCGTGAATCCGAGCGCGACCCGTTCGACACGGCAGCCCATCCGTTCGGCAGGTTCGGCGCGAACGAGCACGGCATCGAGGATCTCGCCGGCAATGTCTGGGAATGGACCTCGACCTGCTTCGTGCGCTCGCGCACCGACGAGACCGGCAATGCCGGCCGGCCGACCGTGAATTGCGGCGTGCGCGTCGCCGAAGGCGCGCACCGCGCCTATGTCACCGATTTCATCCGCGACGCCCGCGCCGGCGGCTGCGCACAAGGCGTGCCGCCCGCCAATCTCGGCTTCCGCCTGGTGCGGGAGGAGCCGTCATGGGTGGCGAACGTGTCAGCAAGATGGGGCAAGGTGTGGGCGAGGTCGTAGCCCATTCTCCCGTCATGACAGTAATTCGATCACCGTCAGCCTGAGGTGCTCGTCCTGCGGCCTGCCGCAGGACGAGCCTCGAAGGCGACGGCCCGGCTGCATTCGCGGCCGTGCATCCTTCGAGGCTCCCGGCGCGATGCCTTGCATCGCGCCACTCGCACCTCAGGATGACGGAGCTGGTTTAATCAAATCTCCCGCGCGAACATGCGAAAGCCGGGCGCGCCGATGATCGCCTCGAACGCGGGATCACGCTTCTCTTCCGCGAACATAAAGCCGGCCCTGGCGTAGGCGCGCTCGGCCGGCTCGTTGCCGATCAGGAACGAGATCGTCGCGCGGTGGAAGCCCGCTGCCCGCCCCTTCTCCAGCGCGTGGGCAATCAACGCCTGCATGAGACCGCGGCCGCGATAGGCGGGATCGGTCGCGACATGCTCGATCATCCAGTCGCCCTCGCCGCCCTGAACCCAGCAGGCGCGCGTGTAGGCGCCGCGCCGGCGGATGGCATCCAGATCTGACGGAGCGAGCCCCATCGCGGCACCGACCTCCTCGATCGCGTGCCAGGCCGCAGGCCCGGTGCCCGCTGCAGGCACGGCGCAAAGCGCGGCAACAGGCTTGCCATCGGCCTCCGCGACCAGGAACTGCGAGACATGCCACATCGACACTGCGTGTGCCGTCGCGACGCGCGCGATGAAATCGAGGCACTCGGCTTCAGGCCAGCCGAGCGCGACGTCGAACCAGCCGCGCGAGCGATAGCCGCGCATCGATGACAGAATAATACTTGCGATGAAACCGGCGTCTTCGGGACGCGCAGACCGTATCGTCATGCGCCCCCTTTTGCGGCGACCTTACGTGTTCTTCAGCGCGACGCGGAATTCGGCTTCGGTCTTGGCTTTGACCTCGTCGAGCGTGACGCCGTCGGCGAGCTCGATCAGGGCCATGCCGCCGTCGCCGTGCTTGTCGATGGTGAAGACGGCGAGATCGGTGACGACCATGTCGACCACGCGCTCGCCGGTCAGCGGCAGATTGCACTTCTTCAGCAGCTTCGAGCCGTCCTTGGCTGAATGCTCCATCACCACGACGACGCGCTTGACGCCGGCGACGAGGTCCATCGCGCCGCCCATGCCCTTGACCATCTTGCCCGGGATCATCCAGTTGGCGAGATCGCCGTTCTGGGCCACCTGCATGGCGCCGAGGATCGACAGGTCCATGTGGCCGCCGCGGATCATGCCGAAGGAATCCGCGCTCGAGAAATAAGAGGTCGAAGGCAGCTCGCTCACGGTCTGCTTGCCGGCGTTGATGAGATCGGCGTCCACCTCGTCCTCATAGGGGAACGGGCCCATGCCGAGCATGCCGTTCTCGCTCTGCAGGCTGACGTCGACGCCCTCGGGGATGAAGTTCGAGACCAGCGTCGGAATGCCGATGCCGAGATTGACGTAGTAGCCGTCGCGCAATTCCTTCGCGGCGCGCGCAGCCATCTGTTCACGGGTCCAGGCCATGTGAGTCTCCTGATACGCTTAAGCGGCGGTGCGCGGGCGGGTGTTGCGGAATTCGATGCGCTTCTTGGCCGTACCGACCTCGACGATGCGCTTCACGAAGATACCGGGCGTGTGGATGTGGTCGGGATTGAGTTCGCCGGCCGGAACCAGGTGCTCGACCTCGGCCACCGTGATCCTGGCGGCGGTCGCCATCATCGGGTTAAAGTTGCGCGCGGTCTTGCGGTAGATGAGGTTGCCGGCGGTATCGCCCTTCCAGGCGTGCACGATGGCGAGGTCGGCGAACAGGCCGCGCTCCATCAGGTACTTCTCGCCGTCAAACTCCTTCACTTCCTTGCCCTCGGCGATCAGCGTGCCGACACCGGTCTTGGTGTAGAAGGCCGGAATACCGGCGCCGCCGGCGCGGATGCGCTCGGCCAGCGTGCCCTGCGGGTTGAACTCGAGTTCCAGCTCGCCGGCCAGGAATTGCTGGGCGAACAGCTTGTTCTCGCCGACATAGGACGAGATCATCTTCTTGATCTGCCGGGTTTCCAGCAGGCGGCTGAGCCCGATGCCGTCGACGCCGGCATTGTTGGAGACGACCGTCAGACCCTTGACGCCGGATTCGCGGATCGCGTCCGACAGCTCCTCGGCAATGCCGCAGAGGCCGAAGCCCCCCGACATGATCATCATGTTGTCTTTGAGAATGCCGTCGAGCGCCGACTTGGCGTCGGGATAGACCTTGTTCATACAGGAAACCTTCGGCTTGGAGGCGTCGCGCCTTATTGGCGGCGATTATTAGGCGAAATCGTCCGAAGCCGTCAATGATACGGGGTTCTCCGTTCCGCGGGGCGGTGGTAGAAGCTGCCCACGCGGTGGGCAGCCCCTCCTGCGGCCTTGAAAGCGACAAGAAAACCCATCAAGTTGCGGCACTTAACACCGCAGGACTTGCAACCTGACAAGACTTGTAGCCTAACAAAGACTTGTAACCGAACAAAGGCTTGGGCGTGGGGCGCGCAGCTTGCCCGGCCCGACCTTCTGGCACAACCAACCCGATCAGGACATGCCATTGACCATGGCCCAAGGAATGAAGCGCCTCGGGACGCCGATCGCGGCGCTGCTCGGCGTCGTACTGATCGCCCTGATCGCGACCTCATGGCTCATCAACCGCGACGCGCTGCGCAAGGCCGTGGAAGCGCAGATCCGCGACGTCACCGGCCTCGAGCTCAATGTCGCAGGCAGCATCGACATTTCGGTGCTGCCGGCGAGCTACATCTCGTTCCATGACGTCGGCCTCAAGGGCGGCGGCACCACCGATCCCGCGCTCCATGTCGACGTGCTCACGGCCAATCTGCGGCTGCTGCCGCTGCTGCTGCAGCGGTTCGAGATCGCGGATTTGACGCTGCTGCGTCCCCGCATCCATGTCAGCCTGAAGCCGGACGGCGAGAGCAACTGGACGCCCTTCATCCAGACCATCGCCCGCACGATGAAGCCCGGGGCCGACAACCAGGTGTCGTTCTCCGAGATCCGGATCCAGGACGGCGTGCTCAACTACGAGGATGCCGCCACGCGCGCCACCGAGAAGTTCGATGACATCGACCTGTCGCTGGCCTGGCCGTCGATCTCGCGCTCCTTTGCCGCAACCGGACAGTTCGACTGGCGCGGCGAGCGCGTCGACGGCTCGATCAGCTTTTCCGATTTCGTCGCCGCGCTCTCCGGCGATCGCTCGGGGTTGAAGGCGCGGATCGCCAGCGCGCCGCTCAAGCTCGCCTTCGACGGCAGCGTCGCCAATCGCACCAGCCCGATGATGGAGGGCACGCTCACGATCGACAGCCCGTCCCTGCGCACCGCGCTGCGCTGGACCGGGCAGCCGCAGCCCGGCAGCGGCGGCTTCGGCCGCTTCGCGCTGAAGGCGCGAGCCAACGTGGTCGGCGCCTCGATCGCGCTCACCAACGTCAATGTCGAACTCGACGGCAATGCCGCCGAGGGCGTCATGACCTACGCCAATAACGGCCGGCAGACCCTGCAGGCGACGCTAGCCGCCGATGCGCTCGACTTCACACCTTATATTTCGACCTTCCGCCTGCTCGCGAGCGGCGCGCGCGACTGGAACAGGCAACTGTTCGACCTCAACGGATTGTCGACCACCGATCTCGACATGCGCCTGTCGGCGGCGCGGCTGACGGTCGGCCCGACCAAGCTCGGCCGGACCGCGATCGGCGCCAATTTGCGCAACGGCGCGCTGGCGCTCTCGGTCGGCGAAGCCCAGGTCTATGGCGGCATCGCCAAGGGCTCGTTCGGCATCGCGCGCTCCGACAGCGTCGCCGACATCAAGGCGCAATTCCAGTTTACCGACGTCGACCTGCAGGCCTGCGCAACCGAGCTGTTCGGCCTCAACAAGCTGTCCGGGCGCGGCAACATCAACGTCTCGCTCCTCGCCTCCGGCTCGAGCCCGTTCGGCCTCGTGCAGTCGCTCGACGGCAGCGCCACGATCACCGGGCACGACGGCGCGATCTCGGGATTCAACGCCGAGCAGCTGTTGAAGCGGCTGGAGCGGCGGCCGCTGTCGGGCGGCGGCAATTTCCGCAGCGGCTCGACCCCGTACGACCATCTCACCATCGCGTTGAAATTCTCCGACGGCATCGCCACCGCCGAGGACATCCGCGTCGAAGGGCCGGCGGCGAAGATCACGCTCACCGGCACCGCCTCGGTGCCGACGCGCGAATACGACATGAAGGGCGTCGCGAGCCTCAACAGCACCTCGGGCTTCGAACTGCCCTTCGTGGTGCAGGGCCCCTGGGACGATCCGCTGATCTTCCCCGATCCGGAAAGCCTGATCCGCCGCTCACCGGCCTCCGCCCCGCTGCTCGACATGCTCAAGGACCGCAAGGGGGGCGACGCCGTGCGCTCCGCGATCGAGCGCATCACCGGCGCAGGCAAGCGTCCCGCGCCGGCGGAATCGCCGACGGCGGAGAACGCGAAAGAGACGCCCAAGGACAACGCCAAGTCGAACTAGGGCCGCCTCATCAAGCGCCGATCGGCCGGCAACGGCCGACCATCGCGAATTGATCCGGCCGAATTGATGCGGTGATTGGATCGATGCGCACGTCAAGCATCTCCTCCGGCGAAAGGCCCACGACTAAGGTCTGACAAGATGCGTTGATTGCGCTACCACCATGCGCTAGTGTTTTATACGACCGGTTAAAAACACCGGCCGTTTGAGGGAGAAAAACGTGAAATCCAAGGTTATTGGCGCAGTGTCATTGGCGGTCGCTGCGGCTGGGCTGTTTGCCGCCACCGCACCTGCCTTTGCGCAGCAGAAGACGATTACGGTCTGGTGGGGCAAGGGCTTCTACCGCTCCGAAGACGACGCGCTGATCGAGACGATCAAGAAATTCGAAGCCAAGACCGGCATCAAGGTCGAATTGTCGCAGTACGCGATCCAGGACATGATTCCGAAGACGGTCGCCGCGCTCGACGCCGGCACCGTGCCCGACGTGGCCTATTCCGATTCCTACGACGTGCAGGCGCAGGGCAAGTGGGCCTACGAGGGCAAGCTCGAGGACCTCTCCGACATCATGGAGCCGATCAAGGACCGGTTCGTCCAGAACACGCTCGATGCGTCGATCCTCTATAACAACGTCACCAAGAAGAAGGCCTATTACGGCTTCCCGCTGAAGCAGCAGAGCATGCATGTCGAGATCTGGAACGACATGCTGGAGAAGGCCGGCTTCAAGCTCGCCGACATCCCGACCGACTGGTCGGGCTACTGGACGTTCTGGTGCGACAAGGTGCAGCCGGCGATCCGCAAGGCGACCGGCCAGCGCATCTATGCCGTCGGCCAGCCGATGGGCGTGGAATCCACCGACGCCTTCCAGTCGTTCTACACCTTCATGGACGCCTATCACGTCAAGCTGGTCGACGACGACGGCAAGCTCCTCGTCGACGACCCCAAGGTTCGCGAGAACCTGATCAAGGCGATGAAGGACTACACCGACACCTACATCAAGGGTTGCACGCCGCCCTCCTCCACGACCTGGAAGGATCCGGACAACAACGTCGCCTTCCACAACAAGACCATCGTGATGACCCACAACTTCACGATCTCGATCGCGGCGAAGTGGTTCGAGGACTCCCAGAACCAGGCGCTCACCCAGGAGCAGCGCGACGCCGGCAAGAAGGCCTATGAGCAGGACATCGTGACGGCGTCCTTCCCGAAGGCGCCGGACGGTTCGACCATCCGCTACCGCTCCGACGTCAAGACCGGTCTCGTCTTCACCGCGGCCAAGAACAAGGCCGAGGGCAAGCAGTTCATTGCCTTCCTGCTCCAGGAAGAGAATGTCCGCCCCTATATCGAGGGCGCGCTTGGCCGCTGGTTCCCGGTGACGAAGGCAAGCCAGGAAAGCCCGTTCTGGCAGGCCGACAAGCACCGCAAGGCCGTCTACAGCCAGTTCACCGGCGGCACCACCGCGTTCGACTTCACCAAGAACTGGAAGTTCACGATCCTCAACAACGAGAACATCTGGGCCAAGGCCATGAACCGGGTCGTCAGCGAGAAGGTCCCGGTCGAAAAGGCTGTCGACGAGATGATCGCCCGCATCAAGGAAGTTGCGGGTTAAGTCCGTCCTCCCCTCTCCCCGCATCGCGGGGAGAGGTGTAAGAACAACACCGGCCGCGTTTCGCGGCCGGCTTCTCTTTGAAGAGTCCTAAAGAATGGCGATCACGCTCTCTGGCGATCAGGCACTTCCCGGCCCGCCCCTGTCGTCGCGGCTGACCCCGGCGCAGGTGTGGGGCATCATCCTGCTCGCGCCCTATCTGCTCGTTTTCCTGGCCTTCGTCGTCTATCCCGTCTGCTACGGGCTGTGGCTGGCGCGCGCTCCGGCGAACTACGTCGCGCTGTACAATGACCCGATCTTTGCGCGTGCCGCGGTCAACACGCTGATCTTCCTGGTCATCGGCATCAACATCAAGATGATGATCGCGCTGGTCCTGTCCGGCTTCTTCGCGGTGCAGCGCACCTGGATCAAATGGCTCTCGGTGATCTTCATCCTGCCCTGGGCGGTGCCGTCGATCCCGACCATCCTGTCGGTGCGCTTCATGCTCAACCCCGAATGGGGCGTGGTCAACCACCTCATCTTCTCCTTCACCGGCGACGACGGCCCGAACTGGCTGAACGATCCGACCGTGGCGCTCAGCATGGCGATCGGCGTGCACATCTGGAAATCGCTGCCGTTCTGGACGCTGATCCTGATCACCGGACGCCTTGCGATCTCGCACGATCTGTTCGAGGCCGCCGAGGTCGACGGCGCGAGTTGGTGGCAGAAATTCCGCTTCATCACCTGGCCGTCGATGCAGACACTCTATGTCACCTGCACGCTGCTCTCGATGATCTGGACGCTGGGCGATTTCAACAGCGTCTACCTGCTCACCGGCGGTGGCCCGGCCGACCTCACGCACGTGCTGGCGACGCTCGGTATCCGCTATCTCCGGCTCGACCAGCTCTCGCTCGCGATGGCCTCCATCGTCTGCGCGATGCCGTTCGTCCTGCCGCTCGTGTACTTCATGATGAAACGGTTGTCGCGATGAAGCTTCCCTCACTCCGTGACGTCGCGACGGAAGCGCGGCTGCTCCTGATCGGCATTCCCGTCTTCCTGTGGACGATGATCCCGATCTACCACATGTTCCTGTTCGCGATCTCGCCGAAGGAGGACGCGTTCTCGGGAAAGCTGTGGCCGGACCATCCGACGCTCCACAATTTCGAGATCGTGTTCAAGCAGCAGCATTACTTCCTGCGCGACTTCTACGTGCAGTTCTGGAACTCGACGCTGATCGCAGCCGCGGTCGGCGCGCTGACACTGTGCATCGCCACCGCCGCGGCGTTTGCGATCTCGCGATTGAAGGTGCCGGGCGGCCGCGCTGTGCTGAACCTCGCGCTCTTCACCTATTTCATCCCGGCCGCGTTCCTTGCGGTGCCTATGTATCGCACCATGGGCAATTACGGCCTGCTCAACAATCACTGGTCGCTGATCCTGGCCATGGTGACGATCGCATCGCCTTACGCGATCTGGGTGCTCAAGCAGGCGTCCGACAAGCTGCCGGTCGAGCTGGACGAGGCCGCCGTCATGGACGGCGCCACCACGCTGCAGATCTTCCGCCTGGTCTACCTGCCGCTGATGATGCCCTCGCTGGTCGCGATCGGCACCTATGCGGTGCTGCTGGCCTGGAACGAATATCTCTACGCGTTCCTGCTGCTCTCGAACGATCGCGAGATCACCCTCCCCGTCGCGCTCGGCAACTTCCTCGCCGCCGACGACTCGCCGTGGGAGCTGCTGATGACCACCGGCTTCATCTACGCGCTGCCACCGGCCGCGGTCTATTACGCCTTCCGCCGCTACATGGTGGGCGGGCTCACGGCGGGTGCGGTGAAGTCGTAGCCGCTCCTCGTCATTGCGAGCGAAGCGAAGCAATCCAGAATCTCGTCCCGGGGCCAGTCTGGATTGCTTCGTCGCAAGGGCTCCTCGCAATGACAGCGGGGCTTACAGCGGCGCCGCGCTCTCGCCCTGCGAGCTCGACAGTTTCGAAGCCAGCGACGCAATCACGATGACCACAGCGATCAGGGCGATCACCAGCGTGCAGATCGCGTTGATCTCGGGCTTCACCCCGAGGCGTACCTCCGAATAGATCCGGATCGGCAGCGTCGCCGAGCCGGGACCGGTTGTAAAACTCGCGATCACGAGATCGTCGAGCGACAGCGTGAAGGCCAGCATCCAGCCGGCGACGATCGCGGGCGCGATCAGCGGCAGGGTCACCGCCACGAAGGCGCGGACCGGGTTGCAGCCGAGATCCATCGCCGCCTCCTCCAGGGAACGGTCGAGCGAGCCGAGGCGGGACTGCACGACGACGGCGACGAAGCACATGGTCAGCGTGGTATGGGCGATCGTCACCGTCCAGAAGCCGCGCTCGGCATTCAGTGCCACGAACAGCAGCAGCAGCGACAGGCCGGTGATCACCTCCGGCATCACCAGCGGCGCGTAGAGCATGCCGGAGAACAGCGTGCGGCCGCGGAACCGCTCGCCGCGCGACAGCGCCACGGCCGCGAGCGTGCCGAGCAGCGTCGCGATGGTCGCGGAGGCGACCGCGACCCGCAGGCTCATCCAGGCCGCCTCGATCATGGCGCGGTCGTTGAAAAGCTCGCGATACCAGCGCAGCGACCAGCCACCCCACACCGTCACCAGCCGCGAGGCGTTGAAGGAATAGAGCACGAGGATCAGGATCGGCAGATAGAGGAATGCCAGCCCCAGCGCGAGCGAGGCGACGTTGAAGCGGGTCAGGCGGGACTCCTTGCGCATCGCCCTACCTTCCCTGTTCGAGCTGGCGCTTCTGCAGCCGCTCGTAGAGCAGAAGCGGCACCAGCAGCACCACCAGCAGCACGATGGCCGCGGCGGATGCGACCGGCCAGTCCTTGTTGGTGAAGAATTCGAGCCACAGGGTCTGGCCGATCATCAGCGCATTGGAGCCGGCCAGAAGGTCCGGAATGACGAACTCACCGACGATGGGGATGAAGCACAGCAGCACGCCGGCGCCGACGCCGGGCAGCGACAGCGGAAAGGTGACGAGCCAGAACACCTGCCACGGCGGCGCGCCGAGATCGCCCGCCGCCTCCTCCAGCGCCGGCTCCATCTTGGCGAGCGTGGCGTAGAGCGGCAGGATCATGAACGGCAAATAGGAATAGACGATGCCGATATACATCGCGGTGTCGGTGGAGAGCCACACCACGGGCTGGCTGACCAGATGCAGCGCCAGCAGGATCTGGTTGAGCAGGCCGTCGTGCTGCAGGATGTTGATCCAGGCATAGATGCGGATCAGGAACGAGGTCCAGAACGGCACGATCACCAGCACCATCGCCACCGCCTGCCACCGCTTCGGCAGCCGCGCCATGCCATAGGCGATGGGATAGCCGACCAGAAGCAGCAGGGCAGTCGCGGTGACGGCAACGGTGAGGCTGCGCACATAGGCAAATACGTAGATGTCGTCGGAGCCGATCAGCCTGAAATTGTCGCTCGACAGCGCGGCGAACGCCGCCTTGAGCGCATCCCACCCGGCCGAGAGGTCGAACACGGGCTCGTAAGGCGGCTGCGCGATCGCGGTTTGCGACAGGCTGATCTTGAGCACGAAGGCGAACGGCACCAGGAAGAACAACACCATCCAGACATAGGGCGCGATCGCGGCAAAGCGCGCCGGGCGAGCGAAGATGCGGCGGGAGCTCATGATTGCAGCACCACGCAATCGTCGGGCGTGAACCAGGCGACGACATGCTGGTTCAGGCTGTAGGCATCGACGTCGAGGCGCGCGCTGTTGGCGACGGACGCCTGCAGCATGCCGCCGGTGTCGAGCTTCACCTTGTAGGTGGTGGTGCCGCCGAGATAGCAGATGTCGGCGATCACGCCGTCGAGGGTATTGATCGCCGTCTCGCGACCGGCCTCGCTCGCGGGGGCGCGGCGCGACAGCTTGACCTTCTCGGGGCGGATCGCGACGGCCAATTTCCCCGCGCCGACTGGCTCGCGCGGCTCGGCCACCACCAGTGCGCCCGCATCACGCGTGCCAATGACGAGGCGATGACCGTCGCGCAATTTGGACTCGCCGTCGAACAGGTTGATGTCGCCGACGAACTCCGCGACCCAGCGCGAGCGCGGCGCCTCGTAGAGCTCGCGCGGCGGCGCGACCTGGGCGAGCCTGCCTGACTTCATCACGCCGATCCGGCTCGCCATCGTCATCGCCTCCTCCTGGTCGTGGGTGACGATGATGAAGGTCATGCCGAGCCGCCGCTGCAACTCCATCAGCTCGCCTTGCGTGCTCTCGCGCAGCTTCTTGTCCAGCGCGGCCAGCGGCTCGTCGAGCAGCAGCAATTGCGGCCGGCGCGCCAAGGCGCGCGCAAGTGCGACGCGCTGGCGCTGGCCGCCGGAGAGCTGATCCGGCTTGCGCTTCTCCAGCCCGTCGAGCTTGACCAGCGCCACCATCTCGGCAACGCGTGTGGCGATCTCGGCGCGCGCCAGACCTGCGCGCTTCAGGCCGAAGGCAATGTTGTCGCGCACGGACAGGTGCGGGAACAGCGCGTAGTTCTGGAACATCATGTTGATCGGGCGCTCATGCGGCAGCGCCTGCACGATGTCCTTGCCGCCGAGCAGGATACGCCCCTCATCCGGTGCCTCGAAGCCCGCGAGCATGCGCAGCAGCGTGGTCTTGCCGCAACCGCTCGGCCCCAGCAGCGCGAAGAATTCGCCGCCCTTGATGTCGAGCGAGACCCCGTCCACGGCCCGGAACGTTCCAAAGCTCTTGGCGACGCCCTCGATGCGCAGCAACGGCTGCCCCGCCGCGGGAAATACATCTCCGGCGGCTGTATCCGCCGCGGCATCTTTTCTGGGCAACTCGTCCGTCATGGTCCCTGCCAACCCCGATTCCGCCGCACGCTAGCGGTCCACCGTCCCCAGCTCAACCGCTTCGGCATGCAGCCCGTAGCCCGGATGGAGCGGAGCGTAATCCGGGGCAGTCCGATCCGCGGCGAAACTTCGCGGGATTGCGCTTCGCTCCATCCGGGCTACGCCGCTCACGAACTCGCATTCGCCATGAACGCAGCCAGCGCGTCACGGTCCGCGGCCGGCATGGTCAGGCCGAGCTTGGAGCGGCGCCACAGGATGTCCTCGGGGAAACGTGCCCATTCGTGCGTCATGAGATAGCGCACCTCGGCGCCGGTCAGGTCGGGTCCGAAGGCGGGGCCGAGCTCGTCGCGCGTCTTCGCCTCGCCAATCACTGCCGCCAGGCGCGAGCCATAGGCCGCGACCAGCCGCTGAGCCTCCGGTTCGGACAGAAAGCGCCAGCGGTCGCGCGCGAGGTCGACCTCGTGATCGAAGCGGTCCCACGGAAAATCCCCGCCCGGCAGCGGCGCGCCGGCTGTCCAGGGCGGCGACATCGGATAGAACGGCGTCAGCTTCGTCACCGCCCGTTCCGCGTGCAGGCGCGAGGTGGTGACATCGCCGCCGAACATGGTGATCAGCGGAGCCTTGCGCCGGCGGGCGTGGAACAGCGTCGTGCGGTCGCGTCCTCGTGCGGACGCCAGCGTCAGGTTGACGCCCGAGACCGTGCGGACCACGTCGGTCGGAGCGACGCGCTCACGGAAATAGCGGCTCGCGGCCTCGCAGAGATAGCCGACGTCGGCCCCCGACATCGCGATGATTGCGGGATCGCCGGTGAAGGCATGCGTGACGGTGCCGATCAGCGTGAAGTCGCGCTCGAAAGGCCGGGCGAAGATCAGCCGTCCGTCATTGTTCTGAAACACGTAGACATTTTCGGAATAGAACAGCTGGGGCACGACGATCTGGCTCATCTGCGTGGCCGCCATCGCGGGCTGCGGCTGACGCAGTACGGTGTCCGCGACGATCGGGATCCAGCCGCCTGTGGCGTTGGCCAGCGCCCGCGCGGTGACCGTGCGGCGATAGCCGCGATCGACCACGGCGAGCCGCCAGACATCGTCCCGATCGGCGCGCGCGCAGCGCGCCCCGGTCCGGATCGCCGCGCCGCGTTCAGCGGCATCCAGCGCCGTGAGCGCCACCAGGCGGGAATCGTCGACAACGCAGTCCCAATATTCGAACGCCGTGCCGAACGGCCGTTTCAGCGCGTTGCCGACCGGATGATGCGTGATGTCGAGGGTCGCCGACGGCGGCAGGCCGCCCCGGTTCGTGAGGCCGTCATAGACATAGAGACCGGCACGCAACAACCATGGCGGACGCTCGTCGGAATGCGCTGGGATCACGAAGGGCATCGGCCGCACCAGATGCGGTGCGATGGCAAGCCAGGTGCGCCGTTCGGCGAGCGCCCGGCGCACCCGCCAGAAGCCGCGGCGCTCCAGCACGGACAGGTCCCCATGGATCAGCCGCGACGTCGCCGATGACGCCGCGCCGGCGAGATCGCCCTGCTCGAACAGGATGACGCGCAGGCCACGGCCGGCCGCATCGCGCGCGAGGCTGACACCGTTCAGGCCGCCGCCGATGATCGCAAGATCGTAATCCGCCATGAAGCCGTCGAATGAGAGCGAAGCGCGCTCTCATCACTAGAGCCAATTCCGTTCCGATGAAATCGGAACGGGCCCCAGAATTTTGTTTTGCGCGTTTTCTTGACGCGAACCGGCGGCCACTCCGCTCGAAAGCGCTCTAGCCGGTCTTGAGCGCCAGCTCCATGAGCTCGGCGCGGCCGACGAGGCCGGCATATTTGCCGATCGGCAGCGGCTTGCCGAGCAGATAGCCCTGCACGCCGTCGCAGCCCTCCTTGGCGAGGAAGGCGAGCTGCTCGACGGTCTCGACGCCCTCGGCAATGATCGACATTTCGAGGCCGTGGCCGAGGTCGATCACGGCGCGCACGATCGCCGCCGATTGCGGGTTGCGGCCGAGATTGATGATGAAGGCGCGGTCGATCTTGATCTTGTCGAACGGGAACGCCTGGAGATAGCTCAGCGAGGAATAGCCGCTGCCGAAATCGTCCATCGAGATGCGAACCCCGAGTGCCTTCAGCCGGCGCAGCAATGCAAGACCGCGATCAAAATCCTCGATCAGCACGCCCTCGGTGATTTCGAGCTCGAGCCGGCCGGGGGCAAGCCCGGTCTCGATCAGGATGGAATGGACGAGGCCGACCACGTCGCCGTGCATGAACTGCGCCGGCGACAGGTTGACCGCGACCTGGAGCGGCTTCGGCCAGGACGCCGCCTCGCGGCAGGCCTCGCGCAAGATCCACTCGCCCATCTCGACGATCAGGCCGCTCTCTTCGGCGATCGGGATGAATTCGGCCGGCGAGACCTGGCCGCGCACCGGATGCTGCCAGCGCGCCAGTGCCTCGAAGCCGATGATGTCGCTCTCGGCAACGCTGTGGCGGGCGACGCCCTGGGGCTGGAAGGCGAGCGAGAGCTCGCCGTTCTTGATCGCCATCGAGAGGTCCTGGTGCAGCACGCGGCGGTCGCGGATCTGCTGGTCCATCTCGGGCTGGTAGAGGCTGATCGTGCCGCGCGACTTCTGCTTGGCGCGGAACAGCGCCGCGCCGGCATTGGCGAGCAGCGAGGCGCCATCAGCGCCGTTGTGGGGGAAGATCGACATGCCGGTGGTGACGCCGGCGCGGACCGGCCGGCCGTCGATCTGGAATTCCTGCGCGACGGCGTCTCCGATCTGCTGCGCCAGGGCGAGGCCCGACTCAGGCTGCTTGCCGTCGATGATCAGGCCGAACTCGTCGCCGGACAGGCGCGCCACCACGCCGCCACGTGCGGAATCCTGGAGCCGCTGGGCCACCTCGATCAGGAGCTTGTCGCCGAGCGCATGGCCGAAGACGTCGTTGACCTCCTTGAGGCCGTCGAGGTCGACGCAGAGCACGGCGAACTCCTCGCCGGTGCCTTCGCAGGCCTCGATCATCTGGGTCAGCGCCTGCAGGAAGGCGGCGCGGTTCGGCAGATCGGTGAGGCCGTCATGATAGGCCATGTGCGCCATGCGCGACTCGGTCTGCCGGCGGTCGGTGACGTCTTCATGGGTCTTGATCAGATATTGCGGCTCGCCGGCATCGCTGAGCACGGTGGCGCGACGGGTCAGGAACAGACGCAGGCCGTCCTTGGTGGAGATCGGGTGCTCCTCGGTGATCATCCCGCGCTTCTTGATCGCGGCCTCGTCGCGCGCGATGATCAGCTTGGCTTCCTTGGGATTGAAGATGTCGGACGCGGTCAGGCCCGTGGCCTCCTCGCGCCGGCGGTTGAGGATCGTCTCGGCGCTGCGATTGGCGAGCAGATAGCGGCCGTCCTTGACCTGCTCGACGATCAGAGCCACCGGGATGTTGTCGACCACGAGCTCGAGGAACTTCTTGGTGCTCTCCAGCTCCTGCGACAGCGAGCGGCGGTCGGTGATGTCCTCGAACACGAGCAGCAGGAATTCGGGCTTGTTGCTCTCGTTGCGCACCACGATCCGGATCGAGGCGACCATGCGCCGCTCGCCGCCGCGGTCGACCTCGAACTCGTTGCGGAACCGGCCATCCGCCGCCTCCAGCGCCGCCCGGTCGGCCGCCTCGATGCTCGCCGCCGAGCTCGCCGCGAACAGCTCCCGCGCGTTCCTGCCGACGGCGTAGTCCCGCGACAGGCCCCAGAACCGCTCATAGGCGCTGTTGGCGAAGATGTAGCAACCGTCGTCGATGTTCTTGGCGGCCACGCAGGCCGGCACATGGTCCAGCACCGATTCCAGGAACTGCTTGGTCGAGGCGAGCTGCCGCGACAGCTTGCGCTGCTCGCTGACGTCCAGATGGGTCGCGACCGAGCCGCCGTTCGGCAGGATGAAATACTTCACTAGGATCGCCCGCCCGTCGGGCAGCTCGGTGATCAGGCCGTTGGTGCTCGCCGCCTTCTCGTAGAACTCGTCGTCGGTGACGCCGCCGAGGACGCCTCGCTTGCGCCTGAGCTCGAGGATGTCGTAGCCGGTCATGCCGGCCCACAGGTCCGAGCGGGTCAGGCCGTAAATCTCGAGATAGCGGTTGTTGCAGAAGATGATGCGCCGCTGCGCATCGGTCATCACCACGCCCTGGTTGAGGCTGTTCATGGCGGAGGAGACGAAGGCGTTGCGCCGCAGCTGCGACCGCCGGGTCCGGCGCAGTGCCGAATGGACCCACAACGCGACGGAAGCCAGGAACGCGCAGACGACGACGCCTGCGATCAGGGCTTCCCAGATCAAATTGGGACCGAGCTGGCCGATGTAGTCCGGCGGGGTGAGGCTGTCCGAGAGCGCAAAGGCGCGCGCAGGCGCGACCGTGCCGGCCAGGCACAAGACGGCCTGCACAGCAATCGGAAGCGTGCTGCCCTCGTGCCAGTTCTTCTCAGCCATCAGCCACCCGCGATTTCAACGTCGGATTGTCTGGCCTCACGGGTTTGGATCGGGTAAACGCCTGTACGCGCAACAGAAAAATGTGACGCCAAATACGGCAATTGCCCTGACATGATAAATGCTTCCTTAATGGAAAACGGCCCCGCGCCCGCCTTCCCAGGTCCCATGCCACCGGCGCTTCCAGCGGACATCCTGCACAACCATGGATAAGGTCGATTGCATCGTCATCGGAGCCGGCGTGGTCGGGCTCGCGGTGGCACGGAAGCTCGCCCAGGCCGGGCGCGAGGTCGTCGTGCTCGAGGAGGCCGAGGCCATCGGCACCATCACCTCCTCGCGCAACAGCGAGGTGATCCATGCCGGCATCTACTACCGCGCCGGGAGCTGGATGGCGCGCATGTGCGTCAGCGGCAAGCACGCGCTGTACCGCTACGCCACCGAGCGCGGCATCCCCCACAAGAATTGCGGCAAGCTGATCGTTGCGACCAGCGCCAAGGAAACCGAGAAGCTGCAATCGATCAAGGCGCATGCCGAAGCCAACGGCGTGCTCGACATGCAACTGCTCACGGGCGAGGCTGCACGCGCGCTGGAGCCGGCGCTCGCCTGCGATGCCGCGCTGCTGTCGCCATCGACCGGCATCATCGACAGCCATGCCTACATGCTGTCGCTGCGCGGCGAGGCCGAGGATGCGGGCGCGGCCTTCGCGTTTCACACCCCGCTGATCCGCGCCAAGGTCACGGCCGGGGTGATCGAGGTCGAGGCCGGCGGCGAGGCGCCGATGACCTTGCAATGCAGCCTGCTCGTCAACGCCGCGGGACTGTCGGCGACGACAGTGGCGCGCAATATCGAGGGCATGCCGCTCGACCGGATTCCGCCGGCCTATCTCGCCAAGGGCAACTACTTCAGCTGCAACGCCAGGGCGCCGTTCTCGCGCCTGATCTATCCGGTGCCCGAGCCCGGCGGCCTCGGGGTACATCTGACGCTGGACATGGCGGGGCAGGCGCGTTTCGGGCCCGACGTCGAATGGATCGAGACGATCAACTACGAGGTCGATCCGTCACGCGCCGAGCGCTTCTATCCGGCCATCCGCAAATACTGGCCGACGCTGCCCGACGGCGCGTTGATGCCGAGCTATTCGGGTATCCGGCCGAAGATCGTGCCGCCGGCCGTCGCCACGCAGGATTTCCTGATGCAGGGCCCGCGCGACCACGGCGTCGCGGGTCTGATCAACCTGTTCGGCATTGAATCGCCGGGGCTGACCTCGTCGCTGGCGATAGCGGACCACGTCGCCGAGCTTGCAGACATCTAGCGCGCTCTCGCGCGAAGCCCGCACGGTTCGCGCAAAAAAGCACGTCCAAAAACAGAGCCATTTCCGTTTCGACTCCATCGAAACGGAAATGGCTCCGCGCTTCCGCGCAAATGTCGTTGCACGGTTTCGCACCTTGCAGCAGGGATGAGCACAAAGGCTCTCATCCCCGCCTGAAAGGGTACGATCAACTCTACGCTGTTACGGGGGTCACTAGTGGAGCGTATCGCCGTGCTTCAGACGCTCGATCTGGTCCTTGACCATCAACTTCCGGCGCTTCAACTCAACAATTTGCAGGTCGTCTGTTGAAAGGTGCACGAGAGCTTCGTGCAATTCGTTTTCGAGAAGTTTGTGCTTCCGTTCCAATTCAACCAGATGTGCCTGAATTGTCATTCGAAACCTCCTCGGTAGGGTAGAGCTTTAGGATTCGATCCGGACGACGAAGTCTACATCACCGATTCGTTCTGTCGATGGGTATCCGTCGTCGCGCCGTCATTTTTGAAAATTCATATGTAATGAAGCGTGAGTAATGGAACCGCGCCTGAAAAATCCATGATATCAATGCGCTCGCGCAGCGCCGCATCGGTCCGCAAGAAATATGTTGCGGGAGATCGGCGTACGGGGGTCGCAGATCGCTTGCGATCACGTCGCGCAAGGACGATAATTTCCACAGGGCATCCACAGCCCAGATCTCACGCTTTTCGGTTTTCGGCCACCGCAGACATGACCAATGAAGACGAGCGTGAGCTCGAAGCCGAGCTCACCCGGTTGCAGCAGGAACACCGAGATCTCGATGCGGCGATCGATGCACTGCATCAATCGCCTGCCCCCGACCTATTGCGGCTGCAACGCCTGAAGAAGCGCAAGCTGTTGTTACGCGACCGCATCGCGTTCATCGAAGACCAGATCACGCCCGACATCATCGCCTGATCGCGCCCGGCACGGCCGTGACGCCACGCCGCGTCTGGATTCCGCTTGACTTGAAAAGAACAAAATAGGAACATTTAGGGACCCCGACGCCCCCAGGAAACACCCGAGGAAACGCAGATGTCGACAGCCGCCCTTCTCGACAACAGCCATTACGAACAGGCCTGCGATCAGGCGATCGCGATGTGCGATGGCAATCTGCGCAGCACCATCAAGGCGCTGATCATGGCCAACGAATATCTGGAGGCGGAGCTGGAAGAATTGCAGGCGGCGATTTCCGCCGGCTGCATCCCCGAGACGTCACGCAGCAAGGCGCGGAGCAAGAGCAGCGCCGCGTAGTTTTGACCATTGGAGCAACGCCATGTCGGACGTGACCTATTACGTTGCAATGCCCTTCCTGATCGATGACGACGGATCGCCTGTCGCGGGCGCGGCGGAGGAGTGTCAGTCCTCGACGGCAGCGCTCCGCCGCGCCGAAGCTCTGGCGCGCGGCGCCGGCCATATCGGCGCCGTCGCCTTCAGCCGCAGCGGCGATCCCATGACCGGCGAATTCGGGGACGCCACGCTGCTGCGCAAATTCGGCAACGTGCCCGAAGATCTCGCGACGCTCTGATTATCTCATTTGAGCATGATCTCCGCGCAAACGCGCCTGCGCCTTTGTCGCGAGGAAAAACCGCTACGCGCTTCGCGCGACCGCGCCCCCTTCGGATCCGGATCATGCTCTAGCGCTCGCTGCCGACGAGCCTGATGCGCGGCTCGTGCCGGCGCCGCGCCTTGCGCACATACATGGCGGCATCGGCCTCTTCCAGGGCGCGGCCCGCATCGGAATGCGGACCGAGCAACGCGACGCCGGCAGAGGCGCCCGCGGTGACCTGCTGGCCGCGGAAGACGAAGGACAATTCGTCGATCGCCTGCTCGAAGGAAGCGGCCTTCGCCTTGGCATCGGTCTCGTTGAGATTCCAGAGCAGCAGCGCGAACTCGTCGCCGCCGAGCCGCCCGACCACGTCGGAGGCGCGGACCTGCCGCGTCAGCGTCGCGACGATCGCCTTGAGCACCTCGTCGCCGGCGGCATGGCCGAACGAATCGTTGATCGGCTTCAGCCGGTCGACATCGAGCACGATCAGCGCGCCGCTGGCGCGATACCGGTTCATGTAGGCAATGGCGCGTGCGAGCTCGCGCTCGAAGCCGCGCCGGTTCGGAATATCGAGCAGGAAGTCGGTGTCGGCGGCCGCCTCGAGCTCCGAGACCCGCAGCAAGGCTTCCCGGAGCTTGCTCCTGAGGCCGCGGATGGTCGCCTTGACGGTCGCGTCAGCGGCGGCGGCCGACGCGTTCCGCGGCGCCGGCCTGGCCGAGGCCTTCGAGACGGCTCTGGATCGGCTGGCGCTGGTCTTCCGGCCCTTTTTGGCCTTCGTAGCGCCTGCCCTTTTTGGTTTCCTCATGGGCATCCTGCTCAATGAAGGCTTGCGGGGATTCACCAAGACAGGATAGTGCATTCCCTTCTCCTTGCCACGCCTTGCGAGCCGCCGGCCGGAACCGTTAATCTGGCCTATGTTTCTGTTTTCCCGAGCACAATTAACGCCATGACCGCGCCGATCGCCATTATCATGGGAAGCCAGTCGGACTGGGACACGATGCGGCATGCCGCCGACACGCTCGCAGCGCTCGGCGTTCCCGCCGAGACCCGTATCGTTTCGGCCCATCGCACCCCCGACCGGTTGTTTGCCTTCGCCAAGGGCGCCAAGGCGGCCGGCTACAAGGTCATCATTGCCGGCGCCGGCGGCGCTGCGCATCTACCCGGCATGGCGGCCGCGCTGACGGAACTCCCGGTGCTCGGCGTCCCCGTGGAGTCGAAGACGCTCAAGGGCGTCGATTCGCTTCATTCCATCGTTCAGATGCCCGCGGGCATCCCGGTCGGTACCCTCGCCATCGGCAAGGCCGGCGCGATCAACGCGGCGCTGCTTGCGGCCGCGGTGCTGGCATTGTCCGACCCGGCTCTGTCCGACCGCCTCGCCGCCTGGCGCAAGGCGCAGACCGAGGCGGTTGCCGAGCGTCCGGAGGACAAGGCGTGACTGACGCAAAGCAGGTGACGCTGAAGCCCGGCGACACCATCGGTATCCTCGGCGGCGGACAATTGGGGCGGATGCTGGCGATGGCTGCGGCACGACTCGGCCTGCGCTGCCAGGTGTTCTCGCCGGATCCGGACTCGCCGGCCTTCGACGTCGTTCTGAACGCCACCTGTGCCGAATATGCCGACGTCGAGGCGCTCGAGATGTTCGCGGGCGACGTCGACGTGATCACCTATGAATTCGAGAACGTGCCGGCCGCCGCCGCGATGGTGCTGGATGCGCGCCGCCCGGTGCTGCCCAAGCGCAAGATCCTCGAGACCACCCAGGACCGGCTCGCCGAGAAGGATTTCGTGACGCGGCTCGGCATCGGCACCGCCGCTTACGCCGACGTCACCTCGGTGGCTTCGCTGCGCGAGGCGATCCTCAAGATCGGCCTCCCGGCGGTGCTGAAGACCCGCCGCTTCGGTTACGACGGCAAGGGCCAGGCCATCATCCGCGAGGGCGACGACATCGCCAAGGTGTGGACCAGTCTCGCCACCAAATCGGCGATCCTGGAAGCTTTCATTCCCTACGAGCGCGAGATCTCCGTGATCGCCGCGCGCTCGGCCACGGGCCAGGTCGAGTGCTTCGACGTCACCGAGAACGAGCACCGCGATCACATCCTGAAAATATCCCGCGCGCCCGCGCCCATTCCGGATGCGCTGGCCGAGGAAGCACGCAGCATCGCCGGCAAGATCGCGGACGCGCTCGACTATGTCGGCGTGCTGGCGGTGGAGATGTTCGTGCTCGCCAATGGCACCGGACCGAAAGTGCTGGTGAACGAGATTGCGCCGCGCGTGCACAATTCCGGGCACTGGACGCTGGACGGCGCCTCCGTCTCGCAGTTCGAGCAGCACATCCGCGCCATCGCCGGCTGGCCGCTCGGCAAGCCGGTGCGCCACGGCGAGATCGTCACCATGACCAACCTGATCGGCGACGAGATCAACGACTACGGCAAATGGCTGAGCGTGCCGGGCGCGACCGTGCACATCTACGGCAAGGGCGCGCCGCGCCCCGGCCGCAAGATGGGCCACGTCACCGAAGTGAGGCGGCCGATCGAGGGCAAGTGAAGGGACCGCAGCAAAGGCTGCGATCCCGCACTTGAATCAGGCCGTCTTGACGCCCGCGACGATGCCGCTGGGCTCCTCGCTGAGCCAGCGATAGATCACCCCGCCCAGCGCGCCGCCGATCAGCGGTGCGACCCAGAACAGCCAGAGCTGCGACAGCGCCCAGCCGCCGACGAACAGCGCGGGACCGGTGCTGCGCGCCGGGTTCACCGACGTGTTGGTGACGGGAATGCTGACGAGATGGATCATCACCAGCGCGAGCCCGATCGCGAGCGGCGCGAAGCCGGCGGGTGCGCGGCCGTGGGTCGCGCCCATGATGATGAACAGGAACATCATGGTCATCACCACCTCGGTGAGGAAGCACACGATCATGCTGTACTGGCCGGGCGAATGGGCATCATAGCCGTTGGACGCAAAGCCCTTGGTGACGTCGAAGCCGGGCGCGCCGCTGGCGATGACGTAGAGGAGCCCGGCACCGACGATGGCGCCGGCGACCTGCGCGATCACGTAAGGCAGGATCTGGCCGGTCGGAAACCGGCCGCCGGCGGCAAGGCCGAGCGTGACGGCCGGATTGAGATGGCAGCCCGAGATGTGGCCGATCGCGTAGGCCATGGTGACCACGCTGAGGCCGAAAGCCAGGGACACACCGACCAGGCCGATTCCGACCTGCGGGAAGCCGGCCGCGATCACGGCGCTGCCACAACCTGCGAATGTGAGCCAGAAGGTGCCGATAGCCTCGGCAGCGTATTTTTTCATATCCATTGTCGTCCCCTCATTTCAAAGAATCCGGAACAAAGCTCCGGCCGCGGCCCCGCGAAGGGCGCCAAATCACCCAAATCGGGGCCGCCCAGGAGCATTTTCGCCGCATTTAATGGCTGAACTTGGCCCGAAAACCCGCTTGGCAGGTGGACATCAAGGGTTTTGTCTGATACATCCGCGCCCTCAGGTTAAGGGCTTGCGCGTTTCGCCATCCCCTTTGACTTACCAGAATTCAAATCCGATCCACTGAAGAGGATGCCGCGTGCAGGTTCTCGTTCGCGATAACAATGTCGACCAAGCCCTCAAGGCGCTGAAGAAGAAGATGCAGCGCGAAGGCATTTTCCGCGAGATGAAGCTCCGCGGTCACTACGAAAAGCCCTCCGAGAAGAAGGCCCGCGAAAAGGCCGAAGCCGTGCGCCGTGCGCGCAAGCTGGCCCGCAAGAAGCTGCAGCGCGAAGGCCTGCTGCCGATGAAGCCGAAGCCGGTGTTCGGCGCTGGCCCCGGTGGCGATCGCGGTGGCCGTAGCGGCCCGGGTGCAGGTCCGCGCGGACCGCGCTGATTTGCCGAACCAGTAAGACCTCGGTTTTCGATGACGCGGGCCTTTGGCCCGCGTTATTGTTATGAGCGGTGCCTTTCTGGGACGGGGCACTACAGATGCGGCACCAACGCGCGAGCGAACCGTAGATGGCCTCCCCTTTCCCCGAGCGCGGCCTGGCGCGACGCCGCCGGATCTGGCGGCAGCCGCTCGCGCTGGCCTTGACGGGGATTGCGCTGTGCGGCTGCTCCTTCGATCTGGGATCGCTGATGCCGGAGAAGGACAAGCCGCAGGAGGTGCCGAAGGCCGCCGCGACCGCCGAGAGCGCGGTCAGCCCCGGCAGCGTCACCGAAGCCCAGGCCCACACCGCAAAGGCCCAGGCCCTCGCCAAATCAGGCGAGACCGCAGCGGCCCTCGACGAGTTCAATCGGGCCGTCGGGCTCGATCCCTACAATGCGCAGGCGCTCTATGGCCGCGCGCTGATCTACCAGGGCAATAACCAGCACGATTTCGCAATCGCCGATTTCAGCGCGGCGAGCGGGCTCAATCCGCAAAAGGCCGAGCCGCTGCTCGGCCGTGCCAACAGCTACCTCGCCCTCGGCAAGGTCAAGGAGGCCACGGCCGATCTCGACGAGGCGTCCGAGGCCGACCCGCACAATGCCCAGATCTGGACCGCGCGCGGGCAGGCCTATGAGCGGCTCGGCGACAAGACCAAGGCGGCGGCGTCCTACAACAAGGCGGTTGCGCTTCGTCCGCGCGACGATGCCGCCCGCAGCGGCCTCGCCCGAGTCGGCGGCTGACGGCGGCGAACGCTCTTAGTCGGGGGTGGCGCCCTTCGGCAGGACCGAGTGGAACATCGACTTCATGCCGGACAGCATCTCATCGGCGACGTTGGTCTTCTTCGGTCGCGGCATGGCCGCGCCGGCGTCGGCGCGCAGGTCGAGCGGGGGTGCGATCACCGGCACGGGAATGTCAGCCGGCGGCGTGATTCGATTCGGGTCGTCGTTGCCGACCGACGCGGTGTAGTTCGGCGACGAACCGCCATTGCCGTACGCCTCCGTCGAGGGCGTGGATACGGTGATCGGCGGCGGCAAAGGACGAACCGCAGACGTATCCGTCGAGATGACACGCGGAGCCTCGGGCGTGCGGGCGGCTTCGCGCACCGCAGGCTCGGCAGTTCGCTCGACCGGCTTGGTCTCGGCGGCCTTCGCTTCGGCAGCCTTGGCTTCAGCAGCCTTGGCTTCAGCGGCCTTGGCCTCCGCTGCCTTGGCCTCGGCAGCCTTTTCGGCGGCCTTGCCCTCGGGCGACTTGCGCAGGCGCTCGATGGCGGCACGCGCCAGATCGTTGGCGTCCGGAGCCGCAGCGGCCGGCGCCGAATTGGCCTCCGCCACCGGAGCGGTGGCAGCCGGGGTCGACTTGGCGGCCGCCTTCTCGCGGGCCGTCGGGCGGCCGTGCGAGGCGGTCTCGGCAGGTGCAGTGTCCGCGGCCTTGGTCTCGGACTTGTCGGCAGGCTTCTCGACCGCCGCCTTCTCGGTCACGTTCTTCTCGGAGACGCCCTTGGCCTTGACGCCGGGCGCGGGAAGGTTGGCGGTGTCCGCCGGCTTGCCGTCGCTGCCGGCCTGGGCAGGCGCCGTCACGGCCGCAGGGGTGTCGGGTGCGGGCTTGGCGTTGATGTAGTGGTTAACGATGTAGGCCCCGATGATCGTCGCGAGCACCGAGGGGAAAATATCCATCGAGATTTTAGCGAGGTATTTCAGCATTTCTCGGCCACTCCCCGCGCGACCTGATGCGGGAACTTTGGGGCAATTGTAAGGGATCAACTGCGACGGATCGATGGCAAACGGCAACCGGCCTTACGCCTTCAACTCGATCTCAAGGAACACGATCTCGGTTGAGGTTTCGTTAAGTACGTCGTGCTGGACGCCGGCCTTGCGGAAATAGGATTTTCCGGCCGCAAGCTGCGCCTTGGACCGCTCGCCGCCGGGGGCCACGATGGTCATCTCGCCGGCCACGACGGGAACAATCACGTAGTCCATTCCGTGGGTGTGATGCCCGGTCGCGCTGCCCGGGGCAAGCCGCCATTCGGTCACCCGGACCTGTTCGTTGTCGACCTGGACTTCGGACTTGGCGGCAAGCATCGGAACTCTCCTGGAACATGATCCGGACCCGATGGGCCACGGCAGCGCAATGGTGCTCAGGGCACGAAAACCATGAACACGTAGACGGCAAATACCACCATATGGACCAGTCCGAACAGGACATTGGTCCTGCCCGTGCCGAAGGTCAGCATGCTCAGGAAGAAGGTCAGGAGCAGCAGCACGCTGCCCTGGTCGCTGAGGCCGAGCTCGAGCTCCTTGTCGAGCGCATAAGTGGCGACGCCGACGGCGGGAATGGTCAGACCGATGGTCGCCAGGGATGAGCCGAGCGCGAGGTTGATGCTCTTCTGGAGGTCGTTCTTGCGCGCCGCCGCAATGGCCGCGACGCCCTCCGGCATCAGGATCAGCAGCGCGACCAGAAGACCGGCGAAGGCCGGCGGCGCGCCGATCCTGGCGCCCACGGCATCGACCACCAGCGAGAATTTCTTGGCCAGCAGCACGACCGCCAGCAGCGAGACCAGGAGCATCGCCACGGTGAGCGCGAGCGCCCCGATCGACAGGTGCGCCTCCCCGCCCTCGCCCTCCCCCCGGTCATGAACGAAGTAGTCCTTGTGCAGGACGGTCTGGGTGTAGAGAAACACCGCATAGAGCGCCAGCGTGACCACATCGACGAAGCCGAGCTGGATGGCCGAATAGACCGGGCCCGGTGTGGTGGTCGTGTAGTTCGGCATGATCAGCGTGATGGTCGCGAGCGCGAACAGGACGCTGAGATAGACGTTGGCGCCGGAGAGCTGAAAGCCCTGCTCGCGATAGCGCAGGCCGCCGATGAAGATGCAGAGCCCGACGAGGCCGTTGCAGACGATCATGACCACGGCGAACACCGTGTCGCGCGCCAGCGCCGGCGCCGGCTTTTCGCCCAGCATGATCGTGGTGATCAGCGCCACCTCGATGATCGTCACCGAGAGCGTCAGCACCAGCGTGCCATAGGGTTCTCCGACCCGCTCGGCGATCACCTCGGCATGATGAACGGCGGCGAACACGGTGCCGAACAGGATGACCAGAAGCACGGCGGCGAAGCCCAGCCCGGCCAGCGACAGCGTGAAGACGTAGTCCGTCACGCTGACGGCCACGAACAACAGCACGGCCAGCGCCGGGAAGATCCAGGCCGACCGGGGCATCGGATTATGCGCGCTCATCCACCGGCTCCGATTGTTTCCAGCATGATCCGGAAAAGTGTGCCGCGGTTTTCCGAAAAGATCATGCTCAATCGAAAAGCCCGAGGTGCGATGAGGCTTCATCGCATCTCGGGCGAGCAGTAGCAAATCGGCCGTCAGATTCAATGCCAGTGCAGGATCGGCGCGATCGGCAGCCAGGTCAGCAGTAGGAACAGCGGGATCAGCACGGCGCCGGCGCGCAGCAGATAGCCGAAGAAGCTCGGCATCGCGATGCCGCTCTCGTTGGCGATGCTGCTCACCATGAAGTTCGGCGCATTGCCGATATAGGTGAGCGCGCCCATGTAGACCGCGCCCATGGAGATGGAGGCGAGCGTGCCCGACAGGGCATGCATCAGCACCTGCGGATCTCCGCCGGCCAGCTCGAAGAACAGCAGGTAAGTCGGCGCATTGTCGAGGAAGGCCGACATCAGGCCGGTGAACCAGAAATAGGCGGCCTCGCGCGGCGTGCCGTCCGGCGCCGTGACCGCCGACAGCAGCCAGGCGAAGGCGCCGTGATGGCCGGCATCGAGCATGGCGATGACCGGGATGATCGCGACGAAGATGCCGGCAAACAGCTTTGCGACCTCGCGGATCGGCTCCCAGGTGAAGCCGTTGGCCTGCCTGTGCTCCTCCGGCGTCAGCCACACCGACAGCGCCGCGATCGCGAGCAGCGCGCCGTTGCGGGCGACGTCTTCCAGCCCCAGCTTCGTTCCGAGCACGTCGAACACGATGCCGGGCTCCCACATCGCCGAGGCCAGCAGGCTGGCGACGATCGCCGCGATCAGCACGAGGTTGACGAGGCCGCGGATCCGCACCGGCTCCACGGGGGCTGCGTCGCGGACCGGCGGCTCGCTCCTGAAATGCCAGAGGTCGATGGCGACGAAGATGGCGAGCAGCAGCCCGGCAACGATCATCGTCTGCAGCCAGATGGTCCGCGTGGTCCAGAAGAAGTCGACGCCGTGCAGGAAGCCGACGAACAGCGGGGGATCGCCGAGCGGGGTCAGCGCGCCGCCGACATTGGCGACCAGGATGATGAAGAAGATGACGACATGGGCATTGCGGCGCCGCGGCCGGTTGGCGCGGATCAGGGGACGGATCAGGATCATCGCCGCCCCCGTGGTGCCGACGACGCTCGCCATCAGCGTGCCGAGCGCGAGGATGCCCGTGTTCGCCGCCGGCGTGCCCTTGATGTCGCCGGTGACGAGGATGCCGCCGGCGACGACATAGAGCGAGAAAAGCAGCACGATGAAGCCGAGATATTCGGCGAGCATGGCGTGGACCAGCGCGGCCAGTGTCGCCATGCCACCGGCAAAGACCACGAGCGAGCCGAGCGCGAGCAGCGACCAGGCCGCGGCGATCTTGCCGTAGTGGTGGTGCCAGACCTTTGCGAACAGCAGCGGCCCAAGCGCGATCGACAGCAACAGGCCGGTAAAGGGCAGCGCGTAGGGCCAGCGCATCGCCGCGCCGTCGAGCCCGGCCGCCGCCCACGCGGGTTGCGGCAACAGCAATGGAATTGCGGCGATGAGCACGCTGGAAAGAGCAAGCCGTCTAGGAAGCAATGAAGCTCCTCGCTGTCTCGATCGCGCCGAAGGCATCGAGATTGTCGTGTCCGCCGCCCGCAAAGCGAACGAACTGCTTCGGTTCATGCGCGAGCCCGAACAGACGCTCGCCGAACACGATCGGAATGGCAAGGTCATCGGTGCCATGCATGACCAACAGCGGCACCGTGACGCGCGCAATGCGTTCGTCGGAGCGAAACTGGTCGCGCATCAGGAGGCGCACGGGAACGAAGCGGAATGCCGAGGCAGCGACGTCCACGGTCGAGGAGTACGGCGCCTCCAGGATCAGTTTGCCGACCGGATGTTCGGAGGCGATGGCGACCGCAACGCCGGTCCCCAGCGAGAAGCCCCAGGCGACGATTTGGTCCGCGGCGTAGCGCGCGGTGGTGAAGGCGTAGGCGGCCGCGGCATCGCGCAGCAACCCCTCCTCGCTCGGCGCCCCGCTCGAGCCGGCGTAACCGCGATAAGACAGCGCGACGAGGCCGGTGCCGTCAGCCGTCATGGCCTTGAAGCGATCGATGCGGCCGGCCAGGAAATCGCCATTGCCCGGAAAGAACAGGATCACGGGACGGCCGGGCTTGGCCGGCACGTGCCAGATGATGACCTTCTCGCCATCGGAGGTGGTCAGGACATGCTCCTCCGCCTCGGGCAGCCCTGCGGCACCGGGCGCGGTGCGGCCCACGGGCGGGATCGGAAACAGCATCTCGCGCTGGCGGACATACAGCACGACGAGACCGGCGCAGTAGACGGTCACGAGCAGGATGGCGATCCATTTGAAGATTGTCATGACGGGGCGGCCGGTCTCCGCCTCACGGCTTGCGACGGCTCCGCAGCAATTTCATGACGTCGGGCCGGATACTCGCCGGAACGTCGCGGCAGCCGCAGGCCGCCTTGTGCGCGGCGTGCCAGGCGATGCGCTGCTCGCGCGTCGCCTTCGGCGGCATGCGATGGGACCGGTGCCATTCCTTGTTGATGGCCACGGTCCCTTCCGCGTTACATCGCCTTGACGATGTTCTCGGTCACCTTCTTGGCGTCGCCGAGCAGCATCATGGTGTTGTCGCGATAGAACAGCGGATTGTCGATGCCGGCATAGCCCGACGCGAGCGACCGCTTGATGAACATCACGGTGCCGGCCTTCCAGACCTGGAGCACGGGCATGCCGTAGATCGGCGAAGTCTTGTCCTCTTCGGCCGCCGGGTTGGTGACGTCATTGGCGCCGATCACGAAGGCGATGTCGGCCTGCGCGAACTCGGAGTTGATGTCCTCGAGTTCGAACACCTCGTCATAGGGCACGTTGGCTTCGGCCAGCAGCACGTTCATGTGGCCGGGCATGCGGCCCGCGACCGGGTGAATGGCGTATTTCACCTCGACGCCTTCCTTCTTCAGGATGTCGGCCATTTCACGCAGCGCGTGCTGGGCCTGCGCCACCGCCATGCCGTAGCCGGGCACGATGATGACCTTGGAGGCGTTCTTCATGATGAAAGCCGCATCGTCGGCCGAGCCGAGCTTGGCCGGCTTCTGCTCGCCGGTACCGCCGCCCGCCGCGGCGGTCTCGCCGCCGAAGCCGCCGAGGATGACCGAGATGAAGGACCGGTTCATCGCGTGGCACATGATGTAGGACAGGATCGCGCCAGACGAGCCGACCAGCGCGCCGGTGATGATCAGCGCGGAATTGCCCAGCGTGAAGCCGATGCCGGCCGCGGCCCAGCCGGAGTAGGAGTTCAGCATCGAGATCACGACCGGCATGTCCGCGCCGCCGATCGGGATGATCATGAGCACGCCGAGCGCCAGCGCCAGGATGACGATCAGCCAGAAGTCGAGCGCGCCGCCGGTCAGGACCAGGCGGACGATGAAGAACACCAGCGCCACCGCAATCGCGATGTTGATGATGTGACGGCCGGGCAGAATGATCGGCGCGCCGCTCATGCGCGCGGACAGCTTCAGGAACGCGATCACCGAGCCGGTGAAGGTCAGCGCGCCGATGGCGACGCCGAGCGACATCTCGACCAGGCTCTGCGGGTGGATATTGCCGGGAGTGCCGATGTCGAAGGCCTCGGGCGCGTAGAACGCACCGGCGGCGACCAGCACCGCGGCCATGCCGACCAGCGAGTGGAAGGCGGCGACCAGCTCCGGCATCGAGGTCATCGGAACGCGGCGAGCGATGACAGCGCCGACTGCGGCGCCGATCGCGATGCCGACGATCACCAGCACCCAGGCGAGACCGTCTGCCGGCGGATGATTGGCGAGCGTGGTGGCGACCGCGATCGCCATGCCGATCATGCCGAACAGATTGCCCTGGCGCGACGAAGCCGGGCTCGACAACCCGCGCAGCGACAGGATGAACAGCACTCCCGCCACGAGATACAGAAATGCAGAGAGGTTGGCGCTCATCTCAGGTCCCCATTGATCCCATCAGCCCGAGGTGGCCGCTTACTTCGACTTCTTCTTGTACATCGCCAGCATGCGCTGGGTAACAAGGAAGCCGCCGAAGATGTTGATGCAGGCAAAGATCAGCGCGATGAAGCCGAAGGCGCGCGCCCAGCCCGATCCGCTCGAGACGTTGGCGACGCCGCCGGCAAGCAGCGCACCGACCACGATCACCGAGGAGATCGCGTTGGTCACGCTCATCAGCGGCGTGTGCAGCGCGGGCGTCACCGACCACACCACGAAATAGCCGACGAAGACGGCGAGGACGAAGATCGACAGCCGGAAGATGAAGGGGTCGACGACCTGTGCAGCATGCTCCATGGCGATCTCTCCTTACGCCTTCGGCTGGAAGTTCGGGTGCACCACGGCGCCGTCTTTCGTGAGCGCAGTGGCCTTGACGAGCTCGTCGTCCCAGTTCACGGCGAGCTTCTTCTCCTTCTTGTCGACCATGGTCTCGATGAAGGAGAACAGATTGCGTGCGTAGAGGCTGGAGGCCGAGGCCGCGACGCGGCCGGCGACATTGGTGTAGCCGACGATCTTGATGCCATCGAGGTCGACGACCTCGCCGGGCTTGGCGCCGTCGACATTGCCGCCGCGCTCGACGGCGAGATCGACCAGCACCGAGCCGGGCTTCATCGACTTGACCATCTCGGCGCTGACGAGCTTCGGCGCAGGCCGGCCCGGGATCAGCGCGGTGGTGATGACGATGTCCTGCTTCTTGATGTGCTCGGCGGTGAGCGCGGCTTGCTTGGCCTGATATTCCTTGGACATTTCCTTGGCGTAGCCGCCCGCGGTCTGCGCGTTCTTGAACTCCTCGTCCTCGACCGCGAGGAACTTCGCGCCGAGCGATTCGACCTGCTCCTTGGTCGCCGGCCGGACGTCGGTCGCGGTCACGACGGCGCCGAGGCGGCGCGCGGTCGCGATCGCCTGGAGACCGGCGACGCCGACGCCCATCACGAACACTTTCGCGGCGGGCACGGTGCCGGCGGCGGTCATCATCATCGGGAAGGCGCGGCCGAAGGCCTCGGCCCCCTCGATCACGGCGCGGTAGCCGGCGAGGTTGGCCTGCGAGGACAGCACGTCCATCACCTGCGCGCGCGTGATGCGCGGCATCAATTCCATCGCGAAGGCGGAGACGCCGGCATCGGCGATCGTCTTCAGCGCGGCCTCGTTGCCGTAGGGATCCATGATCGCGATGACGAGCGCGCCGCGCTTGTAGCGCGAAAGCTCGGAGGCCTCGGGCCGCTTCACCTTGATGATGATGTCGGCATCGGCAAGCGCATCGGCGCTGACGGTGGCGCCGGCCGCCGTGAATTCGGAATCCGGAAGACCCGACTTGATGCCGGCGCCCGGCTCGACGGCAATCTCGGCGCCCAGCGCCTTGAACTTCTTCACCGTATCAGGCGAAGCGGCAACACGCGGCTCCGACGGATCGATTTCCTTGGCAACGGCGATCTTCATAGGCCCTCCGGCGACGCGGACAAAAACGCGCACGCGAACTTAGCGTCACTCCCGCAACGTTGGATACCGGTTTTGGAACCGGCTTGTATGCAAATTTTATGGGCACCGACGACGCTGTCGGTGCAGCAGTCGATGGATCAGGTGAGGAAGATCGCCATCAGGATGACGATGAGCGCGACCGATGCCGTGCCGTACTTCACCAGCTTGATAAAGCCCTCATAGGTCTGCTCGTGCGCAACGTAGTCGTTGCCGTCGGCAGTGGTGTACGCCACTTCGCTATGGTCAGCCATGGATTGTCCCCAGTCGAAAGTCGAATTCTTGGGCTGGGATACCTTAATCCTTCGGGCAGGGCAACGGCACGGTTGCGCGGTTTTCCCGCAAATCGGGTCATTTGGAATTCCGATTGCCGGGAATCCGGCGCTCGCGCGGCTCAACCCTGATCGATCATCGTGGTCGCGAAGCTCGCGGTGCGGCGCTGGAGTACCGCAAGGCCGAGCGCCTCGCGCACCGCGTCGATGGCGGGCTCGCCCGCCTCGGTGAACCGGGCCACGCGCGGATCGGTGCCGGGACCGACCGTCACCGGCGTGTCCCCGGACAGGAAACCATGTGCCATGTGGAATCCCAGCGCGCGGTAGACCTCGAACTGCTCCTCCGAGAAGAACTGGTCACCCGTCGTCTCGTGCGGGAAGCGGTCGTTCCGGCGCGCATAGTCCCGGATGTAGTCGTTCTCGTCGCCGTTGAGCGACGATTTGACATAGACGAGATAACCGAGGTCGTTGCCGCCATAGTCGATGGTGCCGATGGCGACGTGGACGTGGTCGCGGGCGGGCGCGTCGTGATCGTCGAGCGCCGCGGGATCGCCCGCCTTGACCGCATTGCGCGCCATCAGCGTGCGGGTGCACTCGCGAATCGGCGTCCATGGCAGGTCGATCCGGACGCCGAGATCGATGCGGGCGTATCGCTGCAACGTCATCAGCGAGCCGAAATTCATCGGCGCATCGGCTTCCGCGTCGACCGCGATGATCACCTTGCAGCGGCGGCGCAGCAGCTCGTAGACGCCGAGATTCTCGATATGGCCGCCGTCGGTGAGATAGACGCTGTCGCTGTTCTCGTACAGGCGACCCGAGATCTCGGACCAGAAATAAAGCGGCGTCGAGCGGCGCTGCGGCCGCACGCGCTCGTCGACATAGCGCGGGTTCTTCAGCCAGTAGCCGAGCCGTACGTTGAGGAGCGCAAGCGTCGGCGTCAGGGCCTTGATCGAGCTCGAACCCATGTTCGAGGAGGCCGCGGCCCCGGAAATCGCCATGGCCGTCGCGAGGTCGAGGCTCTGCTCGTCGTCCTGGACGAGCCCCGTGGGCGCATAGCCCGTCGCCTCGCTGCCGACATTCAGCGCGGAGAACAGGAAGAAGTCCGCGTTGCGGCCGCGCCGGTTGGCAAAGTCCGAGCCCTGGATATTCAGCGCCGTATTGATGAGCTGATAGGGCGCGTGCAGCTTCGGCATGGCCGCCAGCCCCGGAATGCGGGCCACCTCGGCCGGGATCGCGTAGAGGTCGGTCAGCTTCATGCGGTCGAGCGCCTTGAAATCGCGCCCCTGATCGAGGCTGGCTTCGGCGCGCCCGACGCCCCCGTCCGCCGAACGCGTCGGATCGAACAGAAACGCCTTGCTCAGGCGATCGCGATAGAGCCGGTGCAACGAGTTCGCATTCGGCGTCAGGCAGAACGAGATGACGAACAGCACGATGCCGGCGACCATGTAGATGATCACCTTTGGCAGACTGTACGCATAGGCGAGTTCCGACGCATCGCCCCGGAACAGGTCCGGAAATCGAGGCCGAACCGCGTCACCGACCTTCTCGGCCAGGAATTCAAGCCATTCGGGCGTATGCCCGGTCGGCGTCAGCTTCCGCGTCTCGCCCACAGCCGGCGGCGCGGCCTTCGGCGTGATCTCGGCCGACAAGGTGCCCTTGCCGGCATCGAACTGGATCCTGCCGGCCAGGCTGCCGGAGGGCGCGTTCGACCTGGCGTTCGTCAGGCATTCCATTTGCGAGGCCTGGCCCAGTTTTTCCGAGCACTGCTCGAACAGGTCGTTGGAGATGCCCCAATAGGACAGATAGAGGTATGCCACCCAGATGATCAGCGGCAGCGCGAGACCCGCGATCCATAGCGCGACCTTGGCGACGATCTTGAGAATCAGTGAGCCCCACTGCGAAGAGGCGCTGTTTCCTTTCAGCAGTTCCGCGAATTGCTGCCTGAATGCGGTGACGAAAATGCCGATTGGCGCAGCCGCGGCCGCCAGCGACTTGATCCAGACGATCGCAACCCCGGCCGCCGGCCCGCCGATTGCGGTGCTCTCCGCGACATCGAACATCTGCTCCAGCATGAAGGGCTGAAATTCGAAGAAGGCGATCACCGCCAGCAGCACCAGGAAGGTCGCGCCCACGCTCGGCCAATGCGAGCGGAATTCCTGCCGCTTCCCCGGGCTTGCGAGCGACTGCTTGAGCGCCCATCCAAAGAACAGCACGGCCCCGATGATGGCGGTCGCGAGCGTCAGCGCGAAATGATGCACCTTGAGAAGCCGCGCGAAATCGCAGGCAACGCCCACCAACAGCGCGATGCCGCCGATATAGGCGAGCACAACGCTGGGTCCGCTACCGCGGACGGAGCGCGACACCCAATAAGTGAGCCCGCTGCAAACGAACATGAACAGGGCTATCGCCGCGCCGAAGGTGCTGAAACCATAGCGGTCGACGCTGCCGAAATTGTGCAGCTCGCACAATTTCTTGTCGCTGAGGCTGACGCCAAAGACGTTCGCATCCGTCAGGCAGCTTCGCAGCGGCGTCGACCACACGGTGACGGCCGCCAGCAACAGCAGGACGGGTAATGTCAGGCCGACATTGGCGACCAGTCCGCGCACGACGATAGCAATTCCGGTCAGGAGATCGCGGACGCCGGCCGGGATCAGATAGTTGGAATAGTTGCGCAGATGCCCGACCGACGGCGTGTCGCTGATCTCGGCGGCCGTGACGGTTCCACCGAGCGGTCTTTCGCCGAACACAAATCGACGCGCCGCGGTCATGGTGGCGCTGAGGGAGGTGCCGATATAGCCGCCGCCCGACACCGTGGACAGATAGTCGATCCGCCCGATCAGGTTGTGGTGGTTCAAGGCCTGGAGCACGCCAAGGCAGAGCGCCGACGAGCGGATGCCGCCGCCTGACAGAGCGAGCCCGGTGACATCGAGCAACTGGCAGCTCTCGAGGCGATCGGTATCGATGCGCCGGTCCGGCTCGCGCCGCGTGTTGATCGCGGCGATTTCGTCGCGGACGATCTGATGGTGCTTCTCGCACCATGGAATTTCCTGATCGACGGCGGCAGCGTTCTTCGACTCCGGAACCGGCGCGGCAGGTCCTTGATCGAGCATGGGTGCCTCCCCAGGCAGAAATCAATCAATCGGCAATCAATAGTTGAAAATGACTTTTACAATATCTCTTGAGTTAGTCTGCCGGACTGCCAGAACGTTCAATCTGACGTAGCAAATTCCCGGGCTATGACGCGAGCAGCGCCGGCCCGTGCGGATGCCTGTCGCAAAGATGCCGCGAGACTGCTCGCGGCATCTTCAAAGTCAGTCGATTGGGAACCCGAATTCGGTCAGGACGGAAACCGCCTCAGCCCATCGCCTCCAGCTCGTCGATCATCCCGGCGATGACCGAGAGGCCGCCATCCCAGAATTTGGGATCCTTGGCATCGAGCCCAAACGGCCGCAGCAGCTCCGAGTAATGCTTGGTGCCGCCGGCGGCGAGCATGTCGAGGTAGCGCTCGGCAAAGCCTTCGGCGGCGTTCTCGTAGACGGCATAGAGCGAGTTCACGAGGCAGTCGCCGAATGCGTAAGCGTAGACGTAGAACGGCGAATGGATGAAGTGCGGGATGTACATCCAGTAGTGCTCGTAACCCGCCTTGATCTCGATCGCCGGCCCAAGGCTTTCGCCCTGCACCGACAGCCAGATCTCGCCGAGCCGTGTCGCGGTCAACTCGCCGTTCTTGCGCTCGGTGTGGACCGCGCGCTCGAACGAATAGAACGCGATCTGCCGCACCACGGTGTTGATCATGTCCTCGACCTTGCCGGCGAGCAGCGCCTGGCGCTGCTTTGCGCTCTTGGTCTGCGCCAGCAGCCGGCGGAACGTCAGCATCTCGCCGAACACGCTCGCGGTCTCCGCCAGCGTCAGCGGCGTCGGCGCCATCAGCGCGCCGTTCTTCGCCGCCAGCACCTGGTGCACGCCATGGCCGAGCTCGTGGGCGAGCGTCATCACGTCGCGCGGCTTGCCCTGGTAGTTCATCAGCACGTAGGGGTGCGCCGACGGCGTGGTCGGATGCGAGAACGCGCCCGGCGCCTTGCCCGGACGCACCGGCGCGTCGATCCAGCGGTCGGTGAAGAAGCGCTCGGCGATGTCGGCCATTTTCGGCGAGAAGCCGCGATAGGCCGTCAGCACCATGTTGCGCGCATCGGGCCAGCCGATCACGTCGGTCGCCGCAAACGGCAACGGCGCGTTGCGATCCCAATAGGCGAGCCGCTTCTTGCCGAACCACTTCGCCTTCAGCGCGTAATAGCGGTGCGACAGCCTTGGATAGGCGGCGCGGACGGAGGCGACCAGCGCATCCACCACCTCGCGCTCGACGCGGTTGTTCAGATGGCGGGAATCCGCGACGTCCTGAAAACCGCGCCAGCGGTCGGAGATGTCCTTGTCCTTGGCGAGCGTGTTGGTGATCAGTGCGAACGTACGTTCATTGGCCTTGAAGGTCTTCGCCAGTGCTTCGGCCGCGCTCTTGCGCTTGGCGCCGTCGCGGTCCTGCAACAGATTGAGCGTCGGCTCGATCGCGAGCTCTTTCGCGCCGACCTTGAAGCGCAGGCCGGAGATGGTCTGGTCGAACAGCCGGTTGAAGGCGGAATAGCCGGTCTGCGCCTTCTCCAGAAAGAGCTGCTCGAGCTTGTCGTCGAGCTGGTACGGCTTCTCCTTGCGCAAATCCTCGATCCACGGACGGTAATGGGCGAGCTCGGGCGCCTGCATCGCGCGGGTCAAAATATCGTCATCGACACGGTTGAGCTCGAGCGCGAAGAACAGCAGATGCGTCGACGCCGCCGTCAGGCGCTCCGAGACATCGCCGTAAAACTTTGAAATCTTGGGATCAACGCTGTCGCCGGCGTGGACGAGACCGGCATAGGAGCCGAGGCGGCCGGCGAGATCGTCGATCGCCTCATAGCGTCGCACGGCTTCCGCGAGCCATTTTCCGCCATCTTCGTTTGCTGTTCCTGTCGCGAGCTTGCCCTTGTAGTCGGTCTCGAACGCGACGCAATCGGCATCCATCTTCTCGAGATCGCGCGCCACTTCCGGCGCATCGATCCCGGAATAGAGATCGGCGAGGTTCCACTCCGGAAGCTTGCCGGTCTTGCTCGCAGGCTTTGCGAGTGAAGGCTTGGCGGAGGGTTTTGCCTTGGCGACCGATTTGGCGGCAGATTTCTTGACGGCGGATGTCTTGGCGGCTGACTTGCGGAGAGCGGGCTTCTTCAGAGCGGGCTTGGAGCGCGAATTCATTGTGTGGGAAACCTGTGTTCAACAATCGCGACGACGGGCTGGGGCACCAAGGTTTAAGAGTGCGTTAATCGGCTTCGGCCAGAGTGACCCGATTCGAGACAGATAGTAGTAGCGTGCGGGGAACACCATGGCTGCCTGTATTTTGATCGCCGACGACGACGCTGTAGCCCGCCGGCTGGTCGAGAACATGGTGCAGAAATGCGGCTATGAAACGATTGTCGTCGAATCCGGCGACGCCGCGATCGCCACCCTCACCGCCCCCGACGCACCGGCCATCGATGGCGTCATCCTCGATCTCGTGATGCCCGGCCTCGACGGGATGGGCGTGCTGGCGAAGATCCGCGAAGCCGGCCTCTCGGTCCCGGTCATCGTGCAGACCGCCCATGGCGGCATCGACAATGTGATCTCGGCGATGCGCGCCGGCGCGGCCGATTTCGTGGTCAAGCCCGTCGGCATGGAGCGGCTTCAGGTTTGCCTGCGCAATGCGCTCAACACCTCCGCGCTCAAGGGCGAATTGCAACGCATCCGTCACAGCCGCGAGGGCCGGCTGACCTTCTCCGACATCATCACCCGCGCCGATGCGATGGAGCCGGTGATGCGCGCCGCGCAGAAAGCGGCGAACTCCTCGATCCCGGTGCTGATCGAGGGCGAGTCCGGCGTCGGCAAGGAGATGTTCGCACGCGCCATCCACGGCAGCGGCGAGCGCAAGGCAAAACCCTTCGTCGCGGTCAATTGCGGCGCGATCCCCGACAACCTCGTGGAGTCGATCCTGTTTGGCCACGAGAAGGGCGCCTTCACCGGCGCGACCGAGCGTCACACCGGCAAGTTCGTCGAGGCCCATGGCGGCACGCTGTTCCTGGACGAGGTCAGCGAGCTGCCGCTGACCGCCCAGGTCAAGCTGCTGCGCGCGCTGCAGGAAGGCGCGGTCGAGGCCGTCGGCGGCCGCAAGCCGGTCAAGGTCGACGTCCGCATCGTCTCCGCGACCAACCGCAAGCTGCTGGAGCGGGTGAAGCAGGGCCATTTCCGCGAAGACCTGTTCTACCGCCTGCACGTGCTGCCGCTGACGATCCCCTCGCTGCGCGCCCGCCGCGAGGACATCCCGCATCTGCTGCGGCACTTCCTGGCGCGCTTTGCCGCCGAGGAGAACCGCACCATCACCGGCATCAGCGGCGAGGCCGTGGCACATCTCGCCCAGCTCGACTGGCCGGGCAACATCCGCCAGCTCGAGAACGCGGTCTATCGCGCCGTGGTCATGAGCGAGGGCGACCAGCTCGGCCTCGCCGACTTCCCTCTGCTGACCTCGCAACCGCATGCCATGACGGAGATTCCGACGGCGCCGCTGATGCTGGAGCCGGTCGCGGCACCCTCCCTCGTATCAGGTAATGAGATACCGATCGCGCCGCTCCCGCTGGCGGGAAGCCTCTCGTTGCTGACGCCGACCGGCGACGTCCGGCCGCTCGAGGAGATGGAGAACGAGATCATCCGTTTCGCGATCTCGCACTATCGCGGACAGATGTCGGAGGTCGCCCGCCGTCTCAAGATCGGCCGGTCCACGCTCTACCGGAAACTCGACGAAGCCGGGGTTCCCGGCCATGGCGGGAAAAGCGGCGAGGAGACGCACTGAGCCTCATGCGAACGGAGGTTCGCGCGCCGCCGCGATGCGGTCGCAAGCCGTTGAATTACGGCAAAATTCGGCGGCGAGCTGAACCGTGACTTGGAAGTGACAGACAGAGGGAAAAGCGCCCGTTGCAAGCGCACAATCCGTTGCCAAGAGGCTCCCTTGAAGTCAGTTTGTCGTGAGTTGTCCCGGGTAGCGCTGGCTGCGAAATCGGGGCCTGTATATCGTCTGCGTATGAATCGTTGCGTGCAGGCGTGCAACTTTCGAGGGGCCGGCGCCGTTTAGCCGAAAACTCCATAGACGATAACGAAGCCGTTCCACGAGGAACGGTTCACCCGAGGGGTGCGACACAATGCGTGACTGTTTGAACCACCGTGCAGGCTTTGACCGCGTCTTGATGACGGTCGCGGCGACCTTCCTCACGGTGTCGGCCGGCTCGGCCCTGGCGCAGGATCAGGCGCGCAGCAGCGCCGCCGAGCTCGCGATCGAAGCCGCGATTCCGCGCCCCGAGCCCGCCAACGTCCCGCCCCCGACCGCTTCCGACATCAAATCCGACACCACCGCCGGGGTGCAGGACCCCGCCAGGGAATCCGCGCCCGTGAAGGCCGAAGCGGCTCCGGCGCCCGACAAGGTCGAGACCAAGCCGGCCGACGTCGCCACGACGCCCGCGGTCGAAGCACCGAAGAACGAGACCGCAAAGACGGAACCGGCGAAGACCGAGCCCGCCAAGGCCGATACCGCGACCGCCACGCCGGCCGCTCCTGCGGCACCCGCCACTGCAGCGGCTCCCGCCGCCGAGCCGGTGAAGGCCGCGAGCAACGTTCCCGCCGCCGACCAGCCGGTCGCCGACAAGCTCAAGGACATCATCGGCGCCAAGACCTCGCGTCATTTCGACCGCAAGAACGAGCGTGCCGCGATCGAGAAGTTTTACGGCGCGCGCGATTTCGCGCCGGTGTGGACGCAAGCCGGCAGCCTGACTGCTGCGGCCAAGGGCGTGATCGCGCGGCTCAAGGATGCCGCCTCCGACGGCCTCAACCCCGCCGACTATCCGGTGCCGGATTTCGCGGCCGCCACGACGCCCGATGCGCTCGCCGATGCCGAGCTGAAGCTCACCGCCAGCATGTTCGACTATGCGCGCCAGGCGCAGAGCGGCCGCATGCACTGGTCGCAGGTCTCTGGCGACATCCTCTATCCCGAACATCCGGTCGACCCGAGCGAGGTTCTGTCCAAGGTCACGACCGCGACGGACGCCTCCGCCGCCCTCGACAGCTACAACCCGCCGCACAAGCTCTACAAGGAGCTGAAGGCGAAGCTCGCCGAGCTCCGCGGCCAGGGCAGCGGCCCGGTGATCGAGATCGCCGACGGCCCGGCGCTGAAATACACGCCCGCCGGCAAGAAGCAGGCGGAGATCGTCGTGGACGATCCGCGCGTGCCGCAACTGCGCGCCAAGCTCGGCCTTGTCGAGAACGCCAGCGACACCCGCTACGATGCCGCGGTTGCCGAAGCCGTGCGCAAATTCCAGAACAGCGCCGAGATGAAGCCGACCGGCATCCTCGACGACAAGACGGTCAAGGCGCTCAACACGCCCAAGCGCGACAAGCAGATCGACACCGTGCTGGTGAACATGGAGCGCTGGCGCTGGCTGCCGCGCGACCTCGGCGTCCCCGCGCTGGGCGATGCCTATGTCATCCTCAACATTCCCGACTACACGCTGAAGGTGATGCAGCGCGGCCAGCAGGTCTGGACCACCCGCGTCGTCACCGGCAAGCCGGGCACGCATGCGACCCCGCTGCTCACCGAGACGATGAAGTACATCACGGTCAACCCGACCTGGAACGTGCCGCCGTCGATCGTCTACAACGAATATCTGCCGGCGCTGCAGCAGGACCCGACCGTGCTCCAGCGCATGGGGCTCAAGCTCGAGCAGAACCGCGACGGCTCGGTGCACATCTCGCAGCCGCCCGGTGAAGCCAACGCGCTCGGCCGCATCCGCTTCAACTTCCCGAACAAGTTCCTGGTCTATCAGCACGACACGCCGGACAAGAACCTGTTCGCCCGGGACGACCGCGCCTTCAGCCATGGCTGCATGCGCGTGCAATATCCGGATCAGTACGCGAGCGTGCTGCTCAACATCGCGATGCCGAACGAGAAGTACACGCCCGAGCGCGTGCGCAGCATGTACGGCAAGAGCGAGATCGACCTGAAATTCCCCACGCCGATCCCGGTCAACATCACCTACCAGACCGCCTTCGTGGACGACGCCGGCAAGCTGCAAATCCGCAAGGACGTCTACGGCCGTGACGCGACCATGCTCAACATCCTGAAGAACGGCCGCGGCAAGGACCTCGAGAACATCGTCGCCCACTCGCAGCCGAGCTATTCGCGCCCGGCGACCACCCTGCCCTCGGGCGTCGCGGTGGCCAACAATGGCGGCGGCTTCGGCTCGTCGGGTCCGAACTTCTTCGAGCGGCTGTTCGGTGGAGGGGCTCCGACCCCGCCGCCGGCACCGGTCGGCCGCCGGCCGCAACAGCGGGTGTTTACCCGCTGAGGCCCGCCCGGCACCTCATTTCCTAAAATTCTGCAATGAAATCAGCGGCCCCATCCCCAGGATGGGGCCGTTTAACGTTAACCATTCTCCCACCTGCTCTCGGGCAGCGGGCGTTTTTTTGCCACAGTCAACCGTTTAGGTTTGTATTCTGACTTGGTTTGGGGGCGGGAAGGTCAACCTCGAATTAACCTTCTCGCTTTAAGAAAGCGTTCATCCTCTTTCGCGCTGCTACGGGGTTGGCGGGAGAGTCCATTTTGAACGCTCGTCGACTGGGTGGGCTCATACGTGCTGACTGGTCTCGCACGCCAATTCTTTGTGCTGTCGTTGTCCCATGCGGGCGTGAAGGCCGGATCCCGGATCGGCCTCGCCGGCGCGCTGTTGCTTGCTGCCGCGGGCTCGGTCCATAACGCCGCCGCGCTGAACGAGACCAAGACCCTCTCCTTCCACCACACCCATTCCGGCGAAGACCTCACCGTCACCTTCAAGCGCGATGGCCGCTACGACGAAGCCGCGCTGAAGCAGCTCAACCACTTCCTGCGCGACTGGCGCAGCCAGGACGAGACGGTCATGGACCGTCGCCTCTTCGACATCCTCTGGGAAGTCTATCGCGACGTCGACGGCAAGCAGCCGATCCAGATCATCTCCTCGTACCGCTCCCCCGCCACCAACGCCATGCTCCGCCGCCGCTCCTCCGGCGTCGCGCGCTTCAGCCAGCACATGCTGGGACATGCGATGGACTTCTACATTCCGGGCGTGCCGCTGGAGCAGATCCGCTTCGCCGGCCTGCGCCTGCAGCGCGGCGGCGTCGGCTTCTATCCGACCTCCGGCTCGCCCTTTGTCCACCTGGATACCGGCAGCATCCGGCATTGGCCGCGCATGACGCATGACCAGCTCGCCCGCGTCTTCCCGGACGGCAAGACGGTGCATCTGCCGACCGACGGCACGCCGCTGAAGGGCTATGAGCTCGCCAAGGCCGAGATCGAGCGCCGCGGCAATGGCGACGATTCCGCCAGCAAGCCGAACTTCTTCGCCGCCCTGTTCAAGGGCAAGCCGGCGCCGGCCGCCAGCAGCGACGAGGATGACGAGGGCGCGCCCGCCCCGAGCGCAAAGCCGGCCGCACCGACCGTGGTCGCCGCCGCAGCCAAGCCGGCAGAGCCGGTGCCGACGCCGCGCGCCAAGCCGCAGGTCGCAGCCACCCTCCAGCTCGCCTCGGCCGATGCGCAGCTCGTTGCGCCGCCCAAGCCGAAGCCCGCGCCCGTGGCTGACAAGCCCGCCGACGCCAAATCTGCGGACGGCAAGCCGGAGACGCCGGCCGACATCATCAATGCCCGCGGCTTCTGGGACACGCCCGCCACGCCGCAGCAGGCCACACCCGCGCAGGTCGCGGCGCTCAAGGCCCGTCAGGCCCTTGCCTCCGCCACCGATCCGCAGGCCACCGCAAGCGTGTCCAACGCAACGCTTCAGGCGCTGGCCTACGCGCCGGCCGCCTCCCCGGTCGACCGCGCCAATGTCGTCGCCGCCTCCGCGCCGATCCCCCGTTCCACCCGTTCCGGCTCCCGTAACGTTGCGCAGGCCACCGAGATCAACAGCGTGGTCGGCAAGAGCATCGACGGCATGGTCGCGACCGCGACACGGCTGTCCGCCGCCAAGGGCGAGAGCATCTGGCTCAAGATCGTGATGCTGTCGCCGAGCGCCAGCCGCGCGATGTCGGTCACGCTGATGGGCGAGCTCGATACGGCGGCGCTGCGCGGCTATTTCGTCAAGCCGCAGGCCGTGATCGCGATGAGCTTCACCGACGATCCAACGAAGGGCCTGTCCTGCGACAGTTTCTCGGGCAGCGCGACTGCAAAGCTCGAGACGACGTCCTTCGTCATGCGCACGGCCGCGCTGCGCTGAGGCTGTAGCCCTCCTCGTATTTCCACCGGGCTACTAGTCTACGACCGCGCCTTCTTTCCCCGCCGATCCAGATGATAGGTCAGCGCCAGCGACAGGCAGACCGCCAGCTCGCGCTCCGGCAGCTTGCCTGCCGCCGGCAACAGCAACGCCCGCGTCTGCCGGTACTCGAACCGATCGGGAAAGCGCTCGCGAAAGGTGTCGACCAGCGTCGTCTTGCAGTTGAAGAGAACGGCGGCCTGGTCGGAGTCCTTGAGGCGGCCGAGCCGGATCGTGGAGCCGCTGCCGGTCTCGTCCGTGAGATAAGCGGGCTCGCCCCATTTCAGGGTTTCGGTGAGATTGCCGACACCGTCATGCGCCGCGGCAGTGGCGAAGATCAGCTCTCGCACCTGAAGCAGCCGCTTGCCGATCGGCGCCGGAAGGGCGTCGAAGGCCCGGTTCACCTCGCGCGGCAACCTCGGCGCAGTCACTGGCGTCTCCGTTCACAGGCGAAACACGCGTCATTTGTAGCCCGCAAGGAGCGCAGCGCAATCCGGGACGGCGTCAGCCTGTGTCACGGCGCCCGGGAGGAATTTCCCCCGCTCCCGACGGGTAATCACCCGGTATCCCCGCACGCGCCAGGGGCGCAGTGTTCATGCGCGAAAACCCGGAAGGGACGCCACGGGCCTGCCGCAGGCCTCGCAGAAAACTCGCTCAACGCGAAGAGGGGGCGCAAGATGTCGGTGCCATGCAAATCCGAGCTCAGCCTTCTGAACCATGACGAGCGCGAAGTCATCTTGAACACGCACCATCCGGTGGTCGGCGAGATGGAGCGTGATGGACTCGAGCGCCTTCGCGACCGCCTTCGGGAGCTGCGCGACAAGGAGCGTACGTTGTCGCGGCATCGACGGCGCGAGACCAAGGGCACCGCCGATCCGCGGGGCAAGAGCTTTTCCGGAACGGCTGAGCACGCAAGCCGGCGGCAATCGGTTTTCGCCGCAGCCATCAAGCGCATCAAGAACGAGCTGAGACGCATCCGAAAGTTTGAAGCACGACGAGAGCTCGGCGAAGCGGCGCGACGGGCGCTGGCGCTTCGTCGGGCCCGCCAGTTTGCGCGGCCGCAGACGTCCCCGACGTCACATGAGGGCATGCGGTCCATCCCGAGCCGTCGCCGAACTTACAAAATTCCACCGGAAAAAATCGGGCGCGTCTCGCAGGCCAACAAGCGGGCACAGGCCCGGCGCGACTCCAAACGCGGACGCGGCGGTTGAGATGAAGAGCGGTCCTGCGGACCGCGCGGGCCGGACAGGCTCCGAGCAATCCGGGCAAGAGACCCGGATTTAGCTTTCGCTCCATCCGGGCTACGCAGCTTGTGCTGAAGCGCGAACGCCTCAGAGCATCCCCAGCGCCTGCATGTAGGTCTCGAGGATGGTCTCGGCCTCGGCACGCTCGTTGGGGTCCTGCTTGCGCAGGCGCACGATGGTGCGCAGCGCCTTGACGTCGTAGCCGTTGCCCTTGCTCTCGGCATAGACGTCACGGATGTCGTCGGAGATCGCCTTCTTCTCTTCCTCCAGCCGCTCGATGCGCTCGATGATGGATTTGAGCTGGTCCTTGGCAAATTTCGTCGCGGGCTCGTCGTCGCGGACGGCGGCGGAGGTGGCCATCTTGGTACTCCCAATGGAACTGGCAAAACGTGGTGACGCCGGCATCCACCGCGCGTGCTGGTAGACCCTTAGGGTTCGGACCCCCGGCGTTCAAGCAAGCATCGCGCTCGTCCACAGCGCGCCCACACCTTCCTGCAGCAAGGCGAAGAAAGCTGTTGTGTGGTGCGACTCAGGCGATGCGTGCCGGGGCCGTTCAATGCCCGTGCGGATGGACCTTCTTCATCGCCTCGAGCTGCTCGGGCGTGGCCGTGCCCTGGTGCTTCGCCTTCCAGGTCTCGTAGGGCATGCCGTAGACGGCCTCCCGGCTCTCGTCCTTGCTCAGGGCGACGCCCTGGGCGTCCGCGGCGTCCTTGAGCCAGTTGGACAGGCAGTTGCGGCAGAAGCCGGCCAGATTCATCAGGTCGATGTTCTGGACGTCCGTCCGCGTCTTCAGATGGTCGACCAGGCGCCGGAAAGCGGCCGCCTCGAGCTCCGTTCTGGTTTTGTCGTCGATTGCCATGACTGAATTCCTCAAAGCTCCGGCCGCGATGGCGGTCACCCTTACGGGATCAGGTGGGGTCCTGTCACAGATTTTGCCATATCGCGGCGCAAACGAACCCATCCGCTGCCTGGGGCGGTTCCCCCGGGCCCTACGCCAAATCGTCAATGATCTGGTATACGTTCCGCGACAATGATTGCCGAATCTCCCCGCCTCCCCCTTCGCCTGCTCGCCCGGTTGGTCCCGGTGCTGACGGTCGCCCTGCTGTGCCTCTGGAGCAGCCCGGCCTCCGCCGATTTCCGGCTCTGCAACAACACGTCGAGCCGGGTCGGCATCGCGCTGGGCTACAAGGATGCCGAGGGCTGGACCACCGAGGGCTGGTGGAACATCTCGTCCCGCTCTTGCGAGACCCTGCTGCGGGGCACGCTGGTCGCCCGCTACTACTACATCTACGCCATCGACTATGACCGCGGCGGCGAATGGTCGGGCCAGGCCTTCATGTGCTCGCGCGACAAGGAATTCACCATCCGCGGCACCGAGGATTGCCTGGCGCGCGGCTATGACCGGACCGGCTATTTCGAGGTCGATACCGGAGAGCAGCGGGCCTGGACGGTGCAGCTCACCGACGCCAACGAACAGCCGGCGCAGCAGCGCGTGCCTGGCCTGCCCGGACCGGTTGGCCCGGGCGGCGTTCCGGGTTTGCCCAATGGCCCGCCCGGTGCTACCCCCCCGGGCTCGCCCGGCCTGCCACCCCCGCCTGGAAATAAGCCATGAGGCGTCTTCGCCGTATCAAGATACTCGCGACTCTCGGACCCGCCTCCTCAGACCTCGCGATGATCCGCCGCCTGTTCGAGGCCGGCGCCGATGTGTTCCGCATCAACATGAGCCACACCCCGCATGACAAGATGCGGGAGCTGGTGGCGACGATCCGCAATGTCGAATCCAGCTACGGCCGTCCGATCGGCATCCTGGTCGACCTCCAGGGCCCCAAGCTCCGGCTCGGTGCCTTCGCGGAAGGTTCTGTGCAGCTTCAGAACGGCCAGATCTTCACCCTCGATTCCGACAAGGCGCCGGGCGATGCGACGCGCGTCCATCTCCCGCATCCGGAGATCCTGGCGGCGCTGAGGCCCGGCCACGCGCTGCTGCTCGACGACGGCAAGGTCCGCCTGATCGCGGAGGAGACCTCCAAGGAGCACGCGGTGACGCGTGTCGTGGTCGGCGGCAAGATGAGCGACCGCAAGGGCGTCAGCCTGCCCGACACCGACCTGCCGGTCTCGGCGATGACGCCGAAGGACCGCGCCGACCTCGAGGCCGCGCTGGTCACCGGCGTCGACTGGATCGCGCTGTCCTTCGTGCAGCGCGCCGACGACGTGCTCGAGGCCAAGAAGATGATCCGCGGCCGCGCTTCCGTGATGGCCAAGATCGAGAAGCCGCAGGCAATCGACCGCCTCGCCGACATCATCGAAGCCTCCGACGCGCTGATGGTCGCGCGCGGCGACCTCGGCGTCGAGCTGCCGCTGGAGCGCGTGCCGAGCCTGCAGAAGCAGATGACGCGCATGGCGCGCCGCGCCGGCAAGCCGGTCGTGATCGCGACCCAGATGCTGGAATCGATGATCCAGTCGCCGGTGCCGACCCGCGCCGAAGTCTCCGACGTCGCCACCGCCGTCTATGAAGGCGCCGACGCCATCATGCTGTCGGCGGAATCGGCGGCCGGCAAATTCCCGGTCGAGGCGGTCTCGACCATGAACCGCATTGGCGAGGAGGTCGAGCGCGACCCGACTTACCGGTCGGTGATCACGGCCCAGCGCCCGGCGCCGGAGGCGACCGCGGGCGACGCCATCGCCGATGCCGCGCGGCAGATCGCCGAGACGCTCGACTTGCCCGCCCTGATCTGCTGGACCAGCTCGGGCTCGACCGCGGTGCGCGTGGCGCGCGAGCGGCCGAAGCCGCCGGTCGTGGCGATCACGCCGAACATTCAGGCCGGCCGCCGGCTCGCGGTGGTCTGGGGCGTGCATTGCGTGGTGGCGGAAGATGCGCGCGACCAGGACGACATGGTCAGCCGCGCCGGCCAGATCGCATTCCGCGACGGGTTCGTCCGCGCCGGCCAGCGCGTGATCATCGTCGCCGGCGTGCCGCTCGGCATTCCCGGCACCACCAACATGGTGCGCATCGCCTCGGTCGGCCCCGAGGGCGACGCCAACATATAGGCCCGCGAAGACGGCCCAAACAAAAACGTCGAAAACAACCCCATGCACAGTAGCCGGGGTTGTCAGGCTGATTTGCGCGGGTCTAGCAAATAGGCGTGCCCGGACAATGACCTGAGCGGGATCAGGTCCGCGTCCCGGTCGCGTTCCGTTTTTTCAGGCTCCGACCAGCGCCTTGGTGGTCGGAAGCAGCGTCTGCTGCACGACGAGGCCGCGGGCGCGGGCGTCCATGACGCCGACGGCACGCAGCGCCAGCAGCGTCACGGTCTGCACCGCATCGCGCATTTTGATGGGATCTTCGAGATTGTCGGGCGCAAGCGGGCCGACCAGGGCCTCATGCAGCGCACCGAGCAGCGCGGTGGCCGCGAGTGCGGTGTCCTGCGCCGGCAGATGACCGGCACGCACGGCGGCATCGATCCGGCTGGCGATCTCGCCGGCGATCTCGCGCCGGCTGGCGAGCCTGGAGGCGCTGACATCGACATCGACGGGCTCGGCTAGGATGCCCCAGGCCAGGCGGCGCTGCGACAGGGTATGGACCGCCACGGTGGTCACCGCAGCAGCCAGCGCCGAGGACGGGCCCGGCGCGGCATCGGCCGCGCGCCGGATCGCCGCGAGCTCGTCCCGCGATACCTCGGCGATCAATTCGGAGATCAGCTCGGCTTTGGAGGGGAAGTAGCGGTAGACCGTGCCGGCCGCGACATTGGCCCGGACCGCAACCGGAGCGATCTGCACCGCCGCCATCCCGCCTTCCGCCGCGGCCTCCCGCGCCGCCGCCAATATCGCACTGCGCCTGGCCGCAAGGCGCTTAACCACTTGATGCGTCCGCCGATAAACCATGGCGCGCTTCCTGTCCCACCCACGCCGGCCGCACGCCCTGCGGCCGAACGCTTCGTCACTTTAAAGCTGCAAATCGCCCCGCAAGGACTGAACAACTATTCAGGGGGGATGACAAGATGGATTTGCGTAAAGCGTCACAGCAAAGCCGCAGGCGACAAATGCGCGAAGTGCTGGAGCCGGTTGATAGACCGCTAACCACAATTGTTACCGCGATCTTAAAGCAGGTCCGCGACTGTGGCCCCGACCGCGATCCCACCTCGGTGCAGCATGCGCGATTCGGACGCCCAAACCGCCTGGCGGCTCTTCCAGTTGAACTGGCTCCCCATCGTGGCCATGGGCAGCCTGCTGGCGTTCGGGCTTCCCGCAACCGGTCTCACCCTCGAGCCTGTCGCCTATGGCATCACGCTGGCGATCGCTGCGCTCTTCGTCGCAACGGCCTATCGCCACCAGCTCGCCAAGGGCGACCGCGCCGATCCGAAGCTGGTGTTCTCGCTCGGCACGATCGGACAGGTCATCCTCACCTGCGCCATCGTCGGACCGCTGAGCTACGTCGCGGGCAAGCTGAACTGGCCGCTGCAGGACGAGGCGCTGCTGGCGATCGACCGCGCGCTCGGCCTCGATCCCGAACCGATCGCGCGCTACATCAACGACCATCCCTGGCTCGCGGACCTCCTGGCGCGCAGCTACGGACTGATCAAATGGCCGCTGCTCGGCGTTCCCGTCGTGCTGACACTGACGGCGCGCTTCGTGCGGCTGCAGACCTTCATGCTGGCGATGAGCCTCGCGCTCGCCGTCACCATCGCGATCTCCGCATTGGTGCCTGCGATCGGCACCTATTACGGGCTGCAAATTCCGGCGGCGCATTTCCCCGAGATCAACACTGCGGTCTATGCCGGCCAGCTGCGCGACATCCTCGCGCTGCGCGACGGCAGCCTGCATGAGCTGCGGCTGTTCTTCCTCTCCGGCATCGTCTCGTTTCCGAGCTTTCACGCCGCCTCCGCCGTGCTCTACATGTGGGCGCTCTGGCCGGTGCGATATATCGGCGGCATCGCGGCCGCTTTGAACGCGCTGATGATCGCGGCGACGCCGGCGATCGGCGCGCACTATCTCATCGACGTCGCCGGCGGCATCGCGCTTGCCGCGGCCTCAATCTGGGTGACGAAGTTTTGTGTCGAACGGCTCGGCCGCGCGGCACCGGTGTCGGCTGGACCCGCGCTGCCGCCGGTCTGGCAGCCCAGCCTCGCGGAATAGCGAACCTCGGCAAGCTGCCGTGGGGGAGCAAAGGCGCATAGCGCCGTGCCCACCAATTCTCCGCAACGGCAATAGAATTTATGCGCACTGACGCTTCCTCGTCATTGCGAGCGCAGCGAAGCAATCCAGAAATCTCCCCGCGGAGACAGTCTGGATTGCTTCGCTGCGCTCGCAATGACGTTGGGGGTGCACTGTGCCATGTGCACACGATGGTGGGCATGCTATGCTTCGCCCACCCTACGGGGGCTTCGAGCTCGGCGACACTTTGCCCACCCCACGATTTCGCAATGATGTTGTGGGCGCGACGTGCCCAATCATCTGTGATTGGTGGCCACGCTTTCGCCTTCGCTCTTCGAGCTACGGCGGACAAGTCGCTTTGCCTACCCTACGAGACTGCGCTGTGCCCACTCTACAAGCCTCAACTCCGTCATCCTGAGGCGCTCGCGTAGCGAGCCTCGAAGGATGAACGGCCCCGATGCAGCCGGGCCGTCGCCCTTCGAGGGCCGCTTCGCGGCCACCTCAGGGTGACGGTGTTGGATACGCGGGCTCGAAAATGATGTCGTGCCGCCCAAAAGAAAAGAGCCCCGTCGAAGACGGGGCTCTCGAATTCCAGGATCGTCCGAGCTTACTTGAGGCTGGACGAGATCGAGCCGAACTTGGTGTTCAGCGTGCTGCCGAGGTTGTTGACGACGGTGATGATCGCCAGCGCGATGCCGGCAGCGATCAGGCCGTATTCGATGGCGGTGGCGCCGGATTCATCCTTCACGAAACGCGCAACGAGGTTCTTCATAGAGTGCTCCCAAAAAAGTACACAAGGCTACAAGTGGTCTGGTCTCTTCGGCTTCCCAGCGCCGCCCGACCATGGAACCGAACCTAGAGGCAAAGAATTGCGCCGCAGTTAATTCGACTGCGTAAACAAAGAGCGGTTTGCGTGTATTCGCCGATGGTAAACTGGAATTGAAAACAATCAGTTAAATTGTCGGGACATCAGACTGCTCGCGTAGCCGGTTTACCCGAAGTTATGTCGGCCGTGGTCAAATGCCGCCCACTCGGGCCCACCCGATGAGAACACCGAGGACGACGAGGCGGCATGTCCCTTTCTTTTGCCAACAGCATCGCGGTGCAGGGCCGCGCGCGCACGCTGGTGCCGCTCTGCGTCGGTGCGGGCGCCTATCTCTTCTTCCTCTTCGTCGGCGACACGCTGCTTCAGGACTCCGACTCGTTCTGGCAGATCAAGATCGGGCAATGGGTGATCGATCACCAGGCCCTTCCCTACACCGACTTCTATTCTTTCACGCGGCCGGGAGCTCCCTGGCTTTCGACCTCGTGGCTGTCGCAGGTGGCGTTCGCGCTCTCCTATACCCAATGGGGCTGGGCCGGCCCGGTCATCCTCACCGCGCTCGGGGTCGCGCTGTCGGCGGCGATCCTCGTCCGCCTGCTCGACGCGCATCTGGAAATGCCGCGCTCGGTGCTGTTCGCGATGCTGGCGGTCGTGCTGTCGCTGCATCACATCCTGGCGCGGCCGCACATCCTGGCGCTGCCGGTGATGATCGCATGGGTCGGCATGTTGATGGCGGCGGCCGATCGCAGGGGCACGCCGTCATGGTACTGGCTGCCGCTGATGTCGCTCTGGGCGAGCCTGCATGGCGGCTTCGTGCTCGGCCTCGCGCTGATCGGACCGATGTCGTTCGTCGCGCTCTGGGGCCTCGAATCCGGCAAGCAGGTTCGCCTGCTGCTGCGCTGGTTCCTGTTCGGCGTCGCCGCGCTGGCCGCAAGCTGCCTCACGCCCTATGGCTGGCGCACGCTGCTGGGCGCGACCAACATCCTCAATCTCGGCGAGCTCTTGACGGTCATCTCCGAGTGGTCGCCGGCGAACTTCGCCTCCTTCACCGCGTTCGAAGGCGCGCTGCTCGGCCTGATCGCGCTCGGGCTCTATCGCGGCCTGACGCTGTCGCCGCCGCGCATTCTGCTGATCCTGCTGCTGACCTGGATGGCGCTAAGCCATGTCAGGAGCATCGAGGCTTTCGCCTTCCTGGTGCCGCTGGTACTGGCCAAGCCGCTCGGGGAAAAATCGCCCCTGCAGCATGCCGAAGCGCAACCAGGTGAGAGCTGGCCCGCCCGCTACGTGACCGCAATTGGCGCTTTGATGATCGTGGCGGCAGGCTGGACCTCGACCTCGATCTACATGTCGCATCACCGATTCACCTTCACGATGGACCAGACGCCGGTCGCAGCGACCGACCTGCTCGAGAAGCGCGGGGCAAAGCGCATCTTCAACGCCTACAGGTTCGGCGGCTATCTGATCGCGCGCGACATCCCGGTCTTCGTCGACGGCCGCGCCGAACTCTATGGCGAGAAGTTCGTGATGGACTTCTTCAAGGCGACCGAGGGACAGAAGCCCGCGCTGCTCCCCGCCTTGCTCGACGAGCACAGGATCGACGCGACGCTGCTGGCGGCCGACTCCCCCGGCCCCCAGATCCTCGACCATCTCAAGGGCTGGAAGCGGATCTACACGGACAAGATCGCCGTGGTCCACGTACGAGATGATGCGGAGAGCGCGGCGGCGACGAAGTAGGCCGAAGCTTCAGGCGAACGGCAGTCAGTACTTCGACCAGTGCGTCAACTTCATCTTGTCGCTGGAATAGATGAACGTGCGCTCAAGGTGATCCATCCCCCGGTCTTTCACGACCATCGTCACATTGAAATCACAGCGCCGGTCATTGAGGCTGCGCGCCAGCGTAAAGCAGTGCTGGTCGACGATCTGCTTTTCGGGGCCGTCGATCTCGGCAGCCGCCAGAATCGCGGTGCGCCCGTGCGTGCGATCGAACTTCACGCATCGGTACTCATCCTCGTTGAAGCGAAAGCAGGCCGTCCCTCCGGCAGTGCGGATTTTGTGACCGACTTGCGCTTCGCGGCCCAATCCCTGCGTCAAATGCCAGGCAACCACCTCAATAGCGTCATCGTCCGGCGCTTTCCTGGACTCATCGGCAAGCCGTGGCCGGCTGACCAATCCAAGTCCGAATGTCGGGCCGAGCTTGACGAGCCTCGCCTCGCCCTCCTTCATCCTTTTCGCGGCATCTCCCAGGATGTCAGCCGAGGACCTGGGGCACAAATCGTTGGCGGCCTGGATCAGCTTGCTGGCTTCTGAATAGCCAACGTTAAGGGGATCGACCCCGCGATCCCTGACCGCGATCCACTTGTTGTCGCGGTAGACCGAGAGGTAGTTGTCGCTGGCCCATTGCCGGGCGATACCGTTCAGGGCAACGAATTCGCTGCCGACCGCTCCGATTCCCAGGAACGGATAATCCGCGGCGCAGAGGACGTTGTCGCGCACGCGAATGTCCGTAAAGAGAGCTTGCTCGACGCGAATCGCTGTGACGCGAACAGGTGCCGCAGGCGAGGCTTGTTTCTCGCGCCCTTCGGCCGGCTGCGACGGCTCCGCGCTCGACAGCGAGGCAGCGGGCGATGGAGTCGCCGGCGCACTATCAGCCGCGGGAGCGTTCTGCTTGACCTGACCAGCTTCGGTCGATGCCGGTACAAGCGCCGCCTCGCTGACCGATGCGCCCGAATGATCGATGGCGTAGCGGATCAATCCTGTCGCGACGAGGACGGCCAGAACGACGGGCGCAAAGAGTTTGCCGGAGCCACTCGCTCCACGGCCTGTAAGGTGCATACGGATACTTCAGCAGATGGCGGGGTTCTTGATTGCTTGCGAACAGGCTTATTCGGCCCGCATCCGCGCGGTCAATACGACCAACGTCGTCAGTTCGGTGCGGCTTTCCGAAACTAACTTTTGTTAGCGAAGCCGATCCGGCCTCCTCAATTCCCCGTCTGCAACTCGCCAAAGCGCTCCCAGCTCTTGCCGTTGAAGCGCATGAACTGCATCTGGTCGACCGGGACATGGTCGGTCGTGCCCGTATTGACCTTGATGCCGGGCAGCAGCATCGGCAGTTCGAGATCGCGGATCGCAAACGCCTGCTTCAGGATGTTCTCGGTCGAGAGATCGTCGCCGCAGGCCTTCAGCACCGCCTCGAGCGCCATCGCGCTATTGTAGGCGTTGACGTAATTGGTGTCGTGCTGGTCGGCCTCCGGCACGTATTTGGTCATGAACTCGCGCCAGCCCTTCACGCCCGCATCGTCCTTCCAGGCGGGGTCGTCGGGATCCTTCACGTAAGCCGTGGAGAGGATGCCGGTGCCGGCCTCCAGGCCCGCGGGCTCCATCACGGTCGATATCCACACCGCGACGTTGGAGAGGAACGTCATCGGGCGCCAGCCGATCTCGAAGGATTTGCGGATCGCCTGGGCCGCGAATTTCGGCGTCGCCGCGATCACGAACACGTCGGCGCCGGACGCCTTCAACTTCACGATCTGGGAATCGATGGTCGGGTCCTGGATCTCGTAGGTGGCATTGGTGACCACCGAATCGTATTTCTCGCCGAGAACGTCCTTGAGGCCGGCGAGATAGTCGCGCCCGTAATCGTCGTTCTGCGAGATGACGGCGAACTTCGCGTTCGGGTTCTTCGCCAGCGCATGGCGCGCATAGAGCCGCGCCTCGTAGCGGAACGGCGCCTGCACGCCCATCGTCGCCTGCGGATATTGCGTGATGTCGGCGAATTTCGAGGCGCCGGAGCCGATGAAGAGCTGCGGCACGTTCTTCGATTGCAGATATTTCGCGATCGCCGTGTTGTGGGCGGTGCCGATCGAGGAGAAGATCAGCGCGACCTCGTCGCTCTCGACCAGCCTGCGCGTCTGCTCGACCGATTTCGGCGGCGCGTAGCTGTCGTCGAGCGAGATCAGATTGACCTTGCGGCCGTTGATGCCGCCCTTCTCGTTCAGCATCTTGAAATAGCCGACCTCGCCCTTGCCGAGCGCGCCGAAGGCCGACACCGGGCCGCTATAGGGCATGGTCTGGCCGATCCTGATCTCGGTCGCGGTGACGCCGCGCAGCTCGGCGGCGTGAGAAGTGACGGCGATTGTGAAGAATGAAATGGCGCAAAGCGCATCCAATGCTCTAGCAAAGCGCATCGGCTTCCCCTCCCCTTTTGTCCGGCGCGGTCAAGCCGCACCTTTATTTGAGGGGAGCATGCCATGACATCGCGGCGGACTCCAATCATTATCGAGCCGGGTGGGCCTGCGAAAGCATGCCCACCACCTTCTGTCGCGACTTCCGAGAGATGGCGGGCTCGGCGCTACGCCTTTGCCCAACCTGTCCACTCAGACTGCCGGCTTGCGCCGGTGATGTGCGCTTTGCATTACCTGCAGGGATGGCGCGCACCATCCCGACCGAGATAGGTGTTCGTTGCCGGATCGAAGGATTGATAGCGCTCGGCGCAGGACCGCGCCACGCGAGCCATGGCACTGTCCACGCCCTGCACAGGAGCTGCACCGTCCGGCAGTTCGAGGCCGAGCCGGCCCGCCGGCGTCAGCGTGCCGTTGAGGTTACGATCGGGATTTTCCGCCTCATACGCACCCGGATGACTGCTGGCAAAGCCGGATTGCGCGTAAGCGGTGCCTGCGGTCAGGGCCGACAACACAATCACGGCGGCGAAAGTCTTGAATCCAGTCATGGTCGAACTCCATCATGGGCCGGTGCATCGTGCGGCCGGTGCGAGGCAAGTGGATCGACATGGCGCGCGGACAAGCGCGACTTGCGGCCTGGCGCAATCTCGCCGTTCAAATGCAGAAAGAGTCGTTTGTTTGCGGAACACGCGCGAATGTTCGCGTCGCCGCCGCGCGGCAGGCTCCGTCATATTCACGTCTCGGTGCGACACTGCCTCGAGAGATGACGCAATGGCGTCGCAATGCGCTAGTATTCGGCGACCGAGCAGGAAGGCGCACATGATGTTTCGCAATTTCTTCGCCGCGCTTCTCGTCGCGGTCTCGGTCAACGCAGCCCACGCGGCACCGCGATGGCTGAACCTGCCGCCGACGCCGACCCTGCCCAGGGCCGCGCAGAGCGGCCTCGCGCCGGTCAACGGCATCAAGATCTGGTACGCCATGTTCGGCCTCGGCGAGCCCGTGCTGCTGCTGCATGGCGGCCTCGCCAATGCCAATTACTGGGGCCACCAGGTCCGCGCGCTGCAACGGCATTATCAGGTCATCGTCATGGAGAGCCGCGGACACGGGCGCAGCACCCGCAACCAGGAACCGTACGGCTACGATCTGATGGCCTCGGACGTGATCGGACTGCTCGACCACCTCAAGATCAGGAAGGCGGCGATCGTGGGCTGGAGCGACGGCGCGATCATCGGCCTCGACATCGCGATGAAGCATCCGGAGCGGGTGAAGAGGCTATTCGCCTTCGCGGCGAACTCGGACCCCTCGGGCGTTGCCGACATCGCCTCAAGCGAGGTCTTCAACGCCTACATCGCCAAGGCCGGCGAAGAGTACAAGCGCCTCTCGCCGACGCCGACGGAGTACAAGAGCTTCGTCGACGAAATCACCAAGATGTGGGAGAGCCAGCCGAAATGGACGGCTTCAGACCTCGCAGGCGTGAAGGTGCCAACCTGGATCGTGGACGGCGACCATGACGAGGCGATCAAGCGCGAGAACACCGAGTTCATGGCCGCGAACATTCCGGGCGCCGGCCTTCTGATCCAGCCTGAGGTCAGTCACTTCTCGTTTCTGCAGGACCCCGGGCAGTTCAATGATGATGTGCTGCGGTTCCTGGGGCGTCCAGCAGCCGCGGCGAAGTGAGATCTCGTAGGGTGGGCAAAGCGCAAGCGTGCCGACCACTCGCCATGACAACCGAGAGACCGTGGGCACGGCGCTATGCGCCTTTGCCCACCCTACGAGGCCAGCGAGCGCGGTTGCCAGCACAGCCCTCTCAACATCGTCGTTGCGAGCGCAGCGAAGCAATCCACAGTCCCTCCGCGGCGGCAGACTGGATTGCTTCGCTGCGCTCGCAATGACGGAGTATGCAGCGGCGACGCGCCGCCCTCTCGTGTCCCGGACGCGCTGCAGCGTGCAACGCTGCTGCGCTGAGCCGGGACCCAGGAGGCCACGCACTCCGCTGCGGCATGGGCCCCGGCTCTGCAGCGCACCGTCGAAGAGACGCTGCGCTGCGTCCGGGGCACGAGAGCTTCTCGCGCATCGGCAATGCATCAACACCGACCAACAAAAAACGCGGCGTTGCCGCCGCGTTTTTCAATTCGTCCTGCCGCTTGCGTTAAGCCTGCGGCTGGGGCTCCAGGCCGGGATCGGCATCGGGCCGCGGGCGCGGCGACTTGCCGGCCGGGGGCACGGCGGAGGCGCGCGGGGTGGTCGGCTCGAGCACGGACTCGCGGTTCGGCTTCTTGCCCTTGAGCAGGTCGACGATCTCGTCACCGGAGAGCGTTTCGAACTCGAGCAGGCCCTTGGCCAGCGCTTCGAGGTCGGCGTGCTTCTCGGTGAGGATGCGGGTCGCTTCCTTGTAGCCTTCCTCGACCAGGCGGCGGATCTCGGAGTCGATCTTCTGCACGGTCGCTTCGGAGGCGTTCTGCGTGCGCGAGACCGACATGCCCAGGAACACCTCGTCCTGGTTCTCGCCATAGGACACCGTGCCGAGCTCTTCCGACAGGCCCCAGCGCGTCACCATCATGCGGGCAAGGCGGGTGGCCTGCTCGATGTCGGAGGCAGCACCAGACGTGACCTTCTCGCGGCCAAAGATCAGCTCTTCGGCGACACGGCCGCCCATCATGATGGCGAGACGCGAGGTCATCTGCTCCAGGGACATCGACAGCTTGTCGCGTTCCGGCAGCTGCATGACCATGCCGAGCGCACGGCCGCGCGGAATGATGGTCGCCTTGTGGATCGGATCGGTCGCGGGCACGTTGAGGCCGACGATGGCGTGGCCGCCCTCGTGATAGGCCGTCAGCAGCTTCTCTTCCTCGGTCATGACGAGCGACTTGCGCTCGGCGCCCATCATCACCTTGTCCTTGGCTTCCTCGAACTCGGCCTGCGTCACCATCCGCTTGTTGCGGCGGGCGGCGGTCAGAGCGGCCTCGTTGACGAGATTCATCAGGTCGGCGCCGGAGAAGCCCGGGGTGCCGCGCGCGATGGTCTTGAGGTTGATATCCGGCGCCAGCGGCACCTTGCGGACGTGGACCTTGAGGATCTGCTCGCGGCCGACGACGTCGGGGTTCGGCACCACGACCTGGCGGTCGAAGCGGCCCGGACGCAGCAGCGCGGGATCGAGCACGTCGGGGCGGTTGGTCGCGGCGATCAGGATCACGCCCTCGTTCGCCTCGAAGCCGTCCATCTCGACCAGCAGCTGGTTCAGCGTCTGCTCGCGCTCGTCGTTGCCGCCGCCGAGACCGGCGCCACGGTGACGACCGACCGCGTCGATTTCGTCGATGAAGATGATGCAGGGCGCGTTCTTCTTGGCCTGCTCGAACATGTCGCGGACGCGGCTGGCGCCGACGCCGACGAACATCTCGACGAAGTCCGAACCCGAAATGGTGAAGAACGGCACGTTGGCTTCGCCCGCGACCGCACGCGCGATCAGGGTCTTACCGGTGCCGGGAGGGCCGACCAGCAGCACGCCGCGCGGAATGCGGCCGCCGAGGCGCTGGAACTTGCCGGGGTCGCGCAGGAATTCGACGATCTCCTGCAGGTCCTGCTTGGCTTCGTCGACGCCTGCGACGTCCTCGAAGGTGACGCGGCCATGGGCCTCCGTCAGCATCTTCGCGCGCGACTTGCCAAAACCCATCGCCTTGCCGGCGCCGCCCTGCATCTGCCTGGACAGGAAGATCCAGACGCCGATCAGCGCGATGAAGGGCAGCCAGGAGACCAGCAGCGAGACGAACCACGGCACGTTGTCGCCGGGCGGCTTCGCGGTGATCTGGACCTTGCTGTCATAGAGGCGCTTCACCAGCGTCGGGTCGTTCGGCGCATAGGTCTGGAAGCTGGAGCCGTTGGTGAAGGTGCCGTGGATGTCCGGCCCCTGGATCACGACGTCGCGCACATTGCCGCGGTCAACTTCGCTCAGGAGCTGGGAGAAGGCGATGTCCTGCGAGGAGGCGCGCTGACCCGGATTCTGGAAGAGCGTGAACAACGCCAATAGCAACAAGACAATGATGACCCAGAGGGCGAAGTTGCGCAGATTGGCGTTCATCGATCTTCCTTCGTGGTCGCGCGGATCGCGGCCCTGATCCTTCAGGAGTTACTCGACCCAGTTACTTGGGGCAATGCGAGGAAATCCCCAAGGAATCCCCATCGTTAGACGCATACAATTTAGGTGCCGACCCGGTCGCTGCCAAGGGAACGAGATGGGACTATTTATCCCATCTTAGGGCGATTCCCGCTGAAATAATGGCGCCTGGGGCGGGGTTTTTCCTGCCTGGTTAAGGTGTCCTGACGGTCTCTGCCGGAAAGCGGCCGGTGTCATGATCCGCCCTCATCCGCCTTTTGATCGCCGGGCCGGCGCAGGCGCAATGGAGATACGCCCCCCGGCAAGGCTGATCAAGGCTCCCGCAAGGGTCTGCTTCAGGATCGCACGGCCATTTGCAGCTGCGCGGGGGCCTGCAGCCAGGGCCTGATCGAGCGCGGACAGCAGGGTTTCGACCTTGCCGAGTTCCGCCGGCCCCTCATGGCCGAGGGTATCGATGGCCCGCAGCAGCAGCCGCAGGCGGACCTCCTCCGGCAGGCCCGCGAAGGCGCGCGCCTCGAAGCTGCGCACGGCCGACCCATGCGGCGCATCGTCGCGATCCCTCAAACGGAGGAAGCGCTCGGCGCCATCGGTCAGCACCTCGACCGCCGCATTGGCGCGCGCCAGCCGGCCCGCAAGCCGCGCCAGGCTCCTCGCATCGCCGCCCTCGGCCGCGAGTTGCGGCAGCAGTGCGCGCAGCCGCGGCCGGGTAAACGTCGTGTCACGATTGGTGGGATCCTCAGCGAAGCCGATCTTCGCCCGCTTCAACGTCGCAACGAGCTGCGACTTCGGCACGCCGAGCAGCGGACGCGTCAGCACGATGCCGTCGCGCTCGCTCAGCTCCGCCATCGCCGACAGCCCGGCGAGCCCGCTGCCGCGAAGCATGCGCATCAGCAGCGTCTCGGCCTGGTCGTCGCGGGTATGGGCCGTCAGCACGTGGCTCGCGCCGGCTTTTCGCGCGGCTTCCGCGAGCAGGCGGTAGCGGGCTTCGCGCGCCGCCGCGGGCAGTCCCGTCTTCGGCTTGGCGCCGCGCCAGCGCAGCGTCCGGTGCGGCAGGCCGAGTTCGGCCGCCAGCCGCTTGACCTCGCGCGCCTCGCGCGCCGCTTCCGGACGCAGGCCGTGATCGACGGTGACGACGGTGAGAAGAGGGCCTCGCGCAAGACTGCGGCGCCAGCGCGCGGCGAGCCACATCAGCGCGACCGAGTCCGGCCCGCCGGAGACGGCGAGCACAAGGGCCGGCGCGCCCTTCAACGCGGCGAAGAGCTGCTTTGCCGTGCGCGCCGAGATCGGTGAATTGTCGTCGTCTGACATGACGCTGCAATCGCCCGCGGGTGGACCGACTGTTTAGCGCAATGCCAACCGCCTTGTCAGCGGATCAGCACTTCACCCGCTTCTGCTCGCGGTCGACCGCGGCTTTGACGCCGGCCGACGCACGGGGATATTTGCGGCCGATCTCGCCGAAGGCGGCGCAGGCGGCCTCCTTCTCCTTCAGCGCGGCGAGCGACTGGCCGAGCCGCAGCAGCGCATCGGGCGCCTTGGCCGATTTGTCGTATTTGGTGGTGACCGCGAGGAAGGCCTCCGCGGAATCGCGATATTGCTGGCGCTGGAAATAGCTCTCGCCGAGCCAGTATTGCGCGTCGCCGAGCAGCGGGTCGCTCGGATATTTCTGCGCGAAATTCTTCATGGTCTGCTCGGCGAGCGCATAGTCCTTGCGCTGCATGTAGCCGATGCCGAGGTCGAACTCGTCGCGCGGCGTTGCCGAGGGCGGCAGCGTCGTGAGGCCGGCGCCGCCGCCCTGTGCCGGATAACCCTGCTGCTGGGCCGGCGGGTAGCCGGGCTGGGCCGCGGGCGGCACGCCCTGCTGGTAGCGCGGGCTGGTGTTGGCGAGATCGAGCGGCTCGCCGGCATTGCGCCCGCCGGGCGCACCGGCCTGCTGGCCTGCCGGCATCGGCTGCTGACCGCCGCCGAGCGCACGCGGTGCGCCGGGCGCATTGGGATTCTGGTTCGGATCGAACGCATCGCCGCGGCGGCGCGAGCCCGGAGCACCGGGGCCCGGCTGCTCCTGCGCGATCGGCGCTGGCGGCGCGCCCTGCGGCTGCTCGTAGTTCGGCTGCATGGCCTGCTGCTGTTGCGGCGGCTGCTGGCGATAGGCCGGGGCGACCTGCGCGGGCGGCACCGCGGTGACGCTGGGCTGCACCGGCACCTGCCCGGGCGCGGCTTGCGCGCCGCCCTCGAGCGCGCGCAGGCGCTCCTCGAGCTGGCGGTTGCGGTATTGCAGCTCCTCGTTCTGGCCGGTGAGCTGGCGCAGCTGGTTCTCCAGCCGCTCGATCCGCATCTCGGGATCGTCATCGGTCTGGGCGAAGACGGGCGAGCACAAGGAGAGCAGCGCGGCGGTCGCCACGGAGCCGGTGAAAACCTTCAATCTGGATGACATCTTGCCCTGACGACGAAAGCAAATGGCCTGCGACGGAACTTTCGACGCGCCACACATCGAAGTGGAGTACGCCAAAAATGTGACTGCTACAAAGGGGTTTCGGTCACAGATCGCTGAAACGAAACCGGCGCCCGTGAGGGCGCCGGCATGATCTGTTCCCGGAGATGAACGGCGCCTGAAAGGTCAGGAGCTCGCGTTCAGCACGGTGACGGCGCGGCGGTTCTGCGACCAGCAGGAGATGTCGTTACAGACGGCCACCGGACGCTCCTTGCCGTAGGAGATCGTGCGCATGCGGTTCGGATCGATGCCGCGCGAGGCGAGGAACGAACGCACCGATTGGGCGCGGCGGGCGCCGAGCGCGATATTGTATTCGCGGGTGCCGCGCTCATCGGCATGACCTTCGATGGTGAAGGAGTAGCGCGGATAGCTCTGCAGCCACTGCGCCTGCTTCTCCAGCGTCACGATCGCCTGCGGGGTCAGATCGGTCTGGTCGCTCTCGAAGAACACGCGGTCGCCGACATTGACGACGAAGTCCTGCTGGCTGCCAGGCGTCGCCGCATTGGCCATCGCATCCGTCGCGGCATTCTTGTTGGCGCAGGCGCCCATCGACAGTGCGACGGCAAGCACCGCGGCCAGCTTCAATCCCTGGAGGATACGCATAGGATGTTTCATTCCGGAGCCTCCACGCTCACGTTAGTCCACTGCTGTCCGGTCTACAGGGGGTTGGTTAAGCGAACGTTCCGTCAACCTTGACGGAACCTTGCCTCAGCCGGTCAAATGCCCCCAACCCGCGAAAAGCACCCGTCATGGTTAATGGTTTGTAAATGTGGCGCGAGGGTGAAGGCAAGCCGCACCGGCAGGCAAAATCGCTGGTTTTGCTGGAATTTTGGGCCTTGGACGGAATGTGATGCCGCGAGAGCCGCGGCCTCGGGGTCAGGCCGCCGTCACCTGGCCGACGCAGATCCTAGGCGTGGACGGCGTCGTGAACGGCCTCCGGCACCAGCATCGGCCGCGCCGGCACCTGGCGCTGGACGCCGCGCCCGAACAGCATCCGCCGCTCGAAGGCGGTGGAGCGCATGATCGGATAGCGCTCGAACACCTTCTTGCGGAAGGTCGGGAAGTCCGCCGCCATCAGCCCGAACGGTTTCGTCAGACCTGGAACCAGACGCGGCTCGGCGATGGTCTCATGCAGGAACACCCGGCGGTAGAAGGCCTGATGCTCCGGGCGCACGATCGCAAGGCCGAGATCGGCATTGAAGTGCTCGCAGGCCATGTAGGCGAGCCGGGTCGTCAGATAGGGCAATTCCGGCACGCGCTTGACCTGATCAGGGTCGGCGACGAACCGCGTCGGGTCGATCATGACCTCGCCGCGATCGAGCCGCGGCAGCAGGATGTCCGGGAAGACGTCGGCCGAGGTGGACTGGCGCCAGTCCGCGGTCAGCACGCTGATGCGCACCGAGCTGCAGAGCTTGCCCTGGAGATAGACGCCGAAGGTCCAAGCGTTCGGCAATTCGTCATATTGGTCGGTGACGCGCGCGTCCGGAGATTCCTTGACGGCGCCTTCGCGCAGGTAGGCGCGGTAGCGGAGATTGTAGATCTCCTCCTTCTCCGCGGCGGTTTCTGCGAGGTGATAATCGACGTCGGTCAGGAGCTCGGCACCCCGTCCAACAGCCGAAATGATCGCTCTGGCTGAGGACTGCATTCCAACTCCCTTACCCACCACCACTCACACAAGCGCGCAGGACAACTTCCACGCGCGTGATGATTTCTTAACAGCTTCTTAACAATGAAGCAAAGCAATCGAATGGTTAGGGTTAACCACCCGTAGCACTACGGTAGGTAGCAACAGTCTGAAACGACAGCATATTCCCGATAGTGGGATTAGGCGAAAGAGCGCGATCCGACGACCTGGAGCAGGCTCTCGCCGCGCCGTCCATGCGAGGCGTTGAGGAGCTGGCGCATGCGCACGGCGGGCACCGGGCGGCTGAACAGATAGCCTTGCGCTTCCGAGACGGTGCCGTCGGCGCTGATCAGTTCGAGCTGCTCGTTGGTCTCGATGCCCTCGACCACGACCGCCATGCCGAGGTCGGCCGACAGGCGGGCCACGCCGCGCAGCAGCGTCAGCGGGCGGTCGGTGTCGATGCCTTCCAGGAAGGAGCGGTCGATCTTGACCTTCTGCATCGGGAAATTGTGCAAATAGCTGAGGCTCGAATAGCCGGTGCCGAAATCGTCGAGCGAGATGCGCACGCCGAGCGCATGAAGCTGCGACAGGATATCGTGGGTGAGCTGGGTGTTGCGCAGCAGCGAGGACTCGGTGATCTCGATCTCGAGCCGATGCGCCGGAAGGCCCGAGACCTCCAGCGCATAACGGATTTCGCTCAGCACGTCGCGCTGGTGGAATTGCTGCGGCGAGAAGTTGACGGCGACGCTGACGCCCTCCGGCCACTTCATGCATTCCATGCAGGCGCGGCGCAGGATCCAGCGGCCGAGATCGACGATCAGGCCCATGTCCTCGGCGACCGGGATGATGTCGATCGGGGAGACCGTGCCGCGCACCGGATGATTCCAGCGCAGCAGCGCCTCGCAGGTGGTGATCTTGCCGGACTTGAGGTTGACCAGCGGCTGGTAGAACAGCTCGAACTCCTCGTTGGCGAGCGCCTTGCGCAGGTCGAGCTCGAGGATGCGGCGGGCCTCGACGGTCGCCGCCATCTCGTCGCGGAAGAAGCAGAAGGTGCCGCGGCCGTCGGCCTTGGCGCGGTACAGCGCCATGTCGGCGTTCTTGAGCAGGGTGTCGGCGCTGACCTTGGCGTCCGGCGAGGTCAGCGCGATGCCGACGCTGGCGCCGATCTCGACCAGGTGATTGTCGATGCGGTAACGCTCGCTGAGCCGCTCGACGATGCGGCGGGCAAGGCTCGCGGCGTCCTCGGCCGAGGAGATGTTCTGCTGGAACACGACGAACTCGTCGCCGCCGAAGCGCGCGACGAAATCCTCCGGCCGCAGCATCTCGCGCAGGCGGTTGGCGACCGCGCACAGGAGCTGGTCGCCGCAGGGGTGGCCGAGCGTGTCGTTGACCTGCTTGAACTGGTCGAGGTCGACGAACAGCAGCGCCGAGAGCCGTTCGGCATGGTGCGCGTTGGCCAGCAGCCGCTCGATCTCGTCGCGGAAGGACACCCGGTTGGGCAGCGCAGTGAGCTCGTCATAGCGGGCGAGATGGCTGATGCGGGCTTCGGCGTTGGTGCGCTCGGTGATGTCTTCGAGCAGCAGCACGGTGCCGCCGCCGGTCATTGGCTGGAACGTCCAGGCCAGCGTACGGCTGCGCGCGGAATCCGGATCGGCGGTGACGATCTCGCAGATCCGCGCATGCGCGATCTCAGCCAGGATCTGGTTGCCGCTTTCCGCCGAGATGGAGCCCGCGGCGATGCAGGCCGAGACGATGTCGGCCGCGGTGGCGCCGCGCTTGACCAGGTCCTCGGGCAGGCCCATCAGCTCGCCGAAGCGGTGGTTCATCACTGCAAGGCGGCCGTCGGCGCGGAACATGCAGAGACCGTGCGGCATGTTGTTGAGCGCGGTGTCGAACTGGCTGGCCAGCGCGGATTCGCGGAAGCTCGAGGTCAGCGCCTTGACGAAGATCGCGTGCAGGCTGAGGTTGATGTTCTTCAGGCCGATGAAGAAGAACATCAGCAGGATGGCGAGGCCGACATGGTAGGGGCCGCCGTGCAGCAGCAGCGCGAGCGACATCGGACCGCAGGCCAGCGCGACGTGCCACTGGATCACCCGGGGCTGGCCGTAATTGCGTGCGGCGCCGCCGGCGGTGTAGCCGATGCCGATGGCGACAGCGAGCATGTCGGCCACCGGATCCTCGTTGTTGTAGATCACGACGAAGGCCCAGATACCGAGCACCGCCGCATAGCTGAGCGCGCCGATCCAATAGCGCGGCTCCAGGTGCTTGGCCTCTTCGAACGACAGCGGGTGCGCACGGTTCTCGTATCCGCGCATCTGGAACGCGCGGGCGGTACCGATGGCGATCAGCAGGAATGCGAGCGGCCACAGCCAGACGTCGCCGGTCTTCAACGCAGTCATGACCGCGGCCACGGCTGCGGAGGCCGAGCCGAGGAAGATCGCCCAGAAATTCTGAACCATAGAGTTGATGAGAGCGGCGTAGAGTATCGGCTCCAGCTCGTCTCGATCACTCTGCTTCTGGTCGGCCAGCTGCATTGGCTAATTACGCGTCCTGTTTAGAGCGTACTTTTACCCAGCCGAGATGAAGCCTTTCTGAGGGAACATCGTTAAAGTCGGGTTGTTTTTCGGCAATTGCGAACCCGATTCTGCTGAAATATCAAGCAACTAGGCAAGCGTTGCCGGGCACAAGGTGAAGGAAAGATTGCTTTCCCCACCAAACGCGAAAAAATCGGCATGTTTTTTCGATAACATCGCGCGTCTGAACAGGCGGTGCGAGAACCACGTTCCGATGGAGTCGGAACGTGGTTCTCGATCCTTGTTTTGACGCGTTTTCTTTGCGCGAACCAGAATCCACTTCGCTCGAAAACGCTCTATTGACCCGCCGTCGAGGACAATAGCGGCGACCATGCCGGGTCGGAGGCAAAGCCTGGCGTCGGCACCTTCAGCTCGTTACGGCCGGAGATGTCGACCGAGTAGAGCGACGGTCCGCCGTTGCCGCCGGGATCGCGGAAGAACATCAGCACGCGGCCGTTCGGCGAGAAGGTCGGCCCCTCGTTGTGGAAGCCGGAGGTGAGCAATCGCTCGCCGCTGCCATCCGGCTTCATCACGCCGATCGAGAATTGCCCGCCGCCCTGCCTCGTGAAGGCGATGTAGTCGCCCTTCGGCGACCACACCGGCGTCGAATAGCTGGCGTTGGTATCGTCCTTGGAGAAGGAGATGCGCTGCGCCGCTCCCCCGCCCGCCGCCATCACATAGATCTGCGACCGGCCGCCACGATCGGATTCGAAGCAGATGCGGGTGCCGTCAGGCGAGTAGGACGGCGAGGTGTCGATCGCCGGCGTGTCGGTGAGGCGCGTGGTCGAGCGCGAGCGCAGATCCATCACGAACAGGTTGGAATTGCCGCCCTGCTGCAGGCTCATGATGACGCGCTGGCCGTCCGGCGAGAAGCGCGGCGCAAAGGTCATGCCGGGGAAGTTGCCGACGATCTCGCGCTGGCCGGTCTCGATGTTGAAGAGATAGACCTTCGGATCGCCCTGGCCGAACTCCATGTAGGTGATCTCTTGCGAGTTCGGCGAGAAGCGCGGCGTCAGCACGAGGTCGGAGCCGCGGGTGAGGTAGCGCACATTGGCGCCGTCCTGGTCCATCATGGCAAGCCGCTTGACGCGGCGCTCCTTCGGCCCGGTCTCGTCGACGAACACGACGCGGCTGTCGAAATAGCCTTTCTCGCCGGTCATGCGCTCGTAGATCTGGTCGGAGATGATGTGGGCGATGCGGCGCCAATATTCCGGCGAGGTGAAATATTGCTGTCCCGCAAGCTGCTGGCCCGAGATGACGTCCCACAAACGGAATTCGGCCTTGAGGCGGCCGTCCGGCTGCCGCGTCATGCGGCCGGTGACGAGCGCCTGCGCGTTGAGGGTCTTCCAGTTCTGGAATTGCGGAGCGACGTCGATATTGCTGATGCGCTCGATGAAGGCGGCCTGGTCGATCGGCGCGAACAGGCCCGAGCGCTTCAGATTGTTGGTGATGACCTGCGTGACGCCGTTGCTGACGTCGCCGTCTGATGGCGAGCCCGGCACGAAGCCGCTGATCGCGATCGGGATGGGCTGGAATCCCGTGGGATCGATGCGGATGCGGCCGTCCTGACCTTGAGCGAAGGCGCGTCCGCCGCCGAGCACGGCAAGCGTCGATCCAGTCAGGGTCATGAAGCGGCGGCGGTTCATCGAACGGGCATCATTCATTGCAAAATTCTTTTGTTCGGATGTCACAACATGTCTTTCAGGCCGAAAGTCATCGGGATGAGCTTCCAGCTCTCGTATTGCTGCTTCGGCATGAACGAATAGACCTGGCACTGCACGATGGCGCGCTTGGCGCTCTCGGCGACCGCCTGGGCGATCGATCGCGACGGCCCCCTCACCGCCACGACGACGGGCTCGGATGCGAGCGAGCCATCGATCTTCATGGAGATGTCGATGTCGGCTTCATACTGATCGGCGTCCTGCCCGTCATAGGGGACCGAGAAGCAGCGCTTGACCGCGCTCCCGAAAGCACCCCGCCAGGTCGCGACGTTGTTGGCTGCGGTCCCGGTCGCCGATCCCAGCGAGGCCGACGCGTTCAGCGCCGAGCCGGTCTGTTCGTGCCGGGTTGCGGCGCGCTTGTCGAGATCGCGCTGGATCTGCGCGGGATCGAAGCTGCGCTCCTTCGGCTTCGGCTGCTGCTGCGGCTGCACCGCCGCGACCTTCTGCTCGACGGGCTTCGGTGGCGGCTTCTTGGTGTCCAGTTTCTTCTGGAGTTCGGCGATCGGATCTTCCTTGGCCGGATCAGGCTTCTTTTCCTGCGGCTTCGGCTCTTCCTTGGGCTTGGCCTCGGCCACGGGCTTGGGCGGCTCTGGCTTCTTCTCGACCGGTTTCTCGACGGGCTTCGGCGGCGGCTCCGGCTGCGAATTGGTCTTGATCAGCTCTTTCTTCTCGGTGACCTTGCCGACGGCGTCTTCCTCGGGCTTGGCTTCCGCGATCTTCTCGACCTTGGGCTTCGGCTCTTCCTTCTTGCCGGTCTTCTGCCCCGCCATCATCTTGGCGAGCTGATCGGTGGAGATGATGTCGATCGGAAGCGACTCCTCCGGCGCGATGTAGGCCTTGCTGCTAAAGGTGACGAGGCCCCATCCCAGCACGAGGATGTGGAGGGTAATCGACGCAACAAGTGTCTTGTCGACCTTCACCTTCACTGGCTTTAGGACCCCTGATCCGCTTCCGTGACGAGGGCGAGCTTCTTGAATCCGGCACCGGACAGCAGGCCCATCACCTTGGCCACCGTGCCGTAATCCGCCTTCTTGTCGGCGCGCAGATAGATGCGCTCCTCGAGCCCGCCACGGGCATCCGTGATCGCCTTCAGCTTCGGCACCAGATCGGTGATCGCGACCTCGGCGTCGTTGATGAAGACCTTGCCCTTGATGTCGATCGACATCTGCAGCGGCTTCTGGTCGTTGTTCTCGAGGCTCTTGGCCTGGGTCTGCGGCAGGTCGAGCGGCACGCCGACCGTCAGCATCGGCGCCGACACCATGAAGATGATGAGCAGCACCAGCATCACGTCGACCATCGGCGTGACGTTGATCTCGGCCACGACGGGCTTGCGCCGGCCACGGCGCCCGCCGCCTCCGGACGAACTCGCAACGTTCATCGCCATGATCGCGTGCCCAAATTGCCCTTCACACTATACATGCCGTCCGTCAGCCCCGCTCGTCGATCTGGCGGGACAAAATGGCTGAAAATTCATCAGCGAAGCCCTCGAGCCGCTGGGCCTGCCGGTTCACCTCGGAAGTGAACTTATTGTAGAAAATAGTGGCAGGAATGGCGGCGATAAGGCCGACCGCGGTCGCAAACAGCGCTTCCGCGATACCCGGGGCGACCACCGCCAAAGAGGTATTTTTCGACGCCGCGATCGACTGGAAGCTCGACATGATGCCCCAGACGGTGCCGAACAGGCCGACGAAGGGGCCGGCGGAGCCGACGGTGGCGAGCACCAGAAGACGGCGTTCCAGTCGCTCGACCTCGCGCGCGATCGAGACGTTCATGACCTTGTCGATGCGCATCTGCAGGCCCGCGACCGAGCGGGCGTGGCTTTCGAACGAGCGTTTCCATTCGCGCATCGCCGCCACGAAGCAGGCCGCCATGGAATGCGTCGGCTTGGCCGAGAGCGTGCGATAGAGTTCCTCGATCGACTCGCCCGACCAGAAAGCCTGCTCGAAACGGTCCATCGAGCGGCGGGTACGGGCGAACAGGAAGATCTTGTCGATGGCGATCGCCCAGACCCAGACGGAGCAGGACAGAAGGCCCAGCATCACCGCTTTCACGATCCAGTGAGCCTGCCAGAACAGCGCGATCAGCGACACGTCCGCGGAAGCGGCAACCGGAAGGGCTGACTGAGCCACGTCGGCCGGATTCATAAGCAGTATCCTCTCAAGGCGAACTTCAACCTCATGTCCCGGCCGGTAAATGACCGCCGGTTCCCCAACCGCCGCGCCAACCGCGCAGCCGGCAAGCCCGCTCAAAGCCTTGTCTTTCTGGGGTGCAGGGCTCGTCCAAAGCCGGCCGCCTGCATTCCCTGCCAAGATGTCAAAACTAAGGGCCTTGGCCCCACGCCTTGACTTCGGGCTCCGGGCACGCCTGTCCACCCTTACCAGAGCCCGCCGATGGTTAATGCGGGGTTACCGGCGGCGAATTTGGCTGCGGGAAAGGTAGGCGGCGCAGGGGGATGGGGGTTTTGCCGCGACGGATCGCAAGACGTGCCGCGGCCGAAGGAGGACGCTGCCAGCCCGGAACAGGGTCGGTTCCCTCCCCCTTGCGGGGGGGGGAGCGCAGTGTGCGCCTTGGCCACATCGCGCACCACCACGCCCTCATACTCCCCCAGCGCCCGGGAGCTGATAGGGTCCGTTCGCGGACAACAACGTGCCGGCATCACCGGCCAGCCCCAGGGAACACCCCATGCCGAAGCCACAGACAAACGTGCGGTGGATGACCGCCGCGGTCGTATCGATCAGCCTCGTCATATCCAGCGCCGCGCACGCGGCCTCGGTTGCGCCGGTCGCGGCGGAAAACGGCATGGTGGTGTCGGCGCAGCACCTGGCGACAGAGGTGGGCGTCGAGGTGCTCAAGCGCGGCGGCAATGCCGTCGATGCGGCCGTGGCCGTCGGCTATGCCCTTGCCGTCGTCTATCCGGCGGCGGGCAATCTCGGCGGTGGCGGCTTCATGACGATCCAGCTCGCCGACGGCCGCAAGACCTTCCTCGATTTCCGCGAGACCGCGCCAAAGGGGGCGACGGCCAATATGTATCTCGACAAGGACGGCAACGTCATCAAGGGCATCTCGACCAAGGGGCACTTAGCCGTGGGCGTGCCGGGGTCCGTCTCGGGCATGGAATATGCGCGCGAGAAATACGGCACCATGAAGCGCGCCGATCTGCTCGCTCCCGCGATCCAGCTCGCCGAGCAGGGATTCGTCCTCGACCAGGGCGACATCGACCTGCTGCGCACGGCAACCGATGATTTCAAGGACGATCCCGCGTCGGCCGCGATCTTCCTTAGAGACGGCCAGCCATTCGGCGTCGGCGACAGGCTGACGCAATCCGAATTGGCGAAGACCCTGCGCGAGATCAGCAGCAAAGGCACCGACGGTTTCTATAAGGGGTGGGTCGGCAGCGCCATCGTGGCTTCGAGCCAGGCCGGCAAAGGCCTGCTGACGCAGGACGACCTCGACGGCTACAAGACGCGCGAGCTCGCGCCTGTCGAATGCGACTATCGCGGCTATCACGTGGTGTCCGCGCCGCCGCCGAGCTCGGGCGGCGTCGTCATCTGCGAAATCCTCAATATCCTGGAAGGCTATCCGCTCAAGGAGCTGGGCTATCACTCCGCGGCTGCGACGCACGTGCAGATCGAAGCGATGCGGCACGCCTACGTGGACCGCAACAGCTATCTCGGCGATCCCGACTTCGTGAAGAATCCGCTCGACCGCCTGCTCGACAAGGCTTACGCGGCCAAGATCCGCGCCGTGATCGACCCGAACAAGGCCGGCATCTCCAAGGACATCAAGCCGGGCGTTGCGCCGCACGAGGGCAGCAACACCACGCACTATTCCATCGCGGACAAGGACGGCAACGCCGTGTCCGTCACCTACACGCTGAACGACTGGTTCGGCGCCAAGGTGACGGCAGCGAAGACCGGCGTGCTGCTCAATGACGAAATGGATGACTTCACCGCCAAGGTCGGCGTTCCCAACCTGTATGGCCTGGTGCAGGGCGAGGCCAATTCCATCGCACCCGGCAAGCGGCCGCTGTCCTCAATGAGCCCGACCATCGTCAGCAAGGACGGCAAGCCGGTGATGGTGGTGGGCACGCCCGGCGGCAGCCGCATCATCACGGCGGTGCTGCAGACCATGATCAACGCCATCGACTACGGCATGAACGCGCAGGAAGCCGTCGACATGCCACGCATCCACCAGCAATGGCTGCCGGACCTGACCAATGTCGAGAACTATGCGCTGTCGCCGGACACGCAGAAGATTCTGGAGGGCATGGGCCACAAGTTCGGGCCGCCGCAGCCGGCCAACCATCTCGCGGTCATCATCGTCGGCGCGCCGTCGCTTGGCGGCAAGCAGGTCGGCAACAATCGCTACTACGGTGCGAACGATCCGCGCCGCAACAGCGGGCTGGCGGCGGGGTATTGAGAGCCTCGTAGGGTGGGTTAGCCGAAGGCGTAACCCACCTCCTTTTTGCGGCAACAAGACCGGTGGGTTACGCCGAGCAGATGCGCTTCGCGCATCTGCAGGGCTAACCCACCCTACGGGACTGTCGTTCGACGCGCCGCAGCGAGCTGAAAACGTCGCTATGCAGCTTGTGCCACGCGCGAGGGTTTATTTCACCGGTCGATCGGCAACACACTCTATTGGCTTTGTTTGCGAGCCGCCTGACAACGCGGGAGTGGGCCGCTCGCAGGCAATCGATTATAGTGGCTGGCGAACTGCCCGACGACCTCGTAGGGGAGAATCCGCATGGAACAGATTCTGATCAACCTCGTCTCAGGCGCGCTTGGTGGAGTTGGCGCGGGCAAGTCTTCGCCGACATTCGATCTCGGAATGGCCGGAAACATCGTTTCGGGCTTGGTCGGCGGCGGGGTGCTCGGCCAGGTCGTTACGTTGCTGCTTCCGTCGATCATGGCCGCGGCCCAATCTGGAAACTTGAGCGTTGGCGGCATCGTCTCACAAGTTGTCGCCGGTGGCGCCGGCGGGGCGATCCTCACCGCGATCATTGGAGCCATCAAGAACAAGGCTGCCGCCTGATCTGCGAAGCAGGTGCTAAGGCCTCACCACTTCTCCTTCGAGGTCCGCACGTCGAGCTCGAACGACCAGGCGCGTTCGGGCTGGCGGTAGAGAAAGGCGAAGGCATCGACGATGCCTTCGATGTCGATCAGGCTGTCCTCGCGCCCCGCGGCATCCGGGAAGCGCGAGAAGATCTTGTCGCCGGCGATGGCCCCGTCGACCACGACATGGCCGACATGGATGCCGTCGGGCGCATATTCCTTGGCCATGGCCTGTGCCAGCGTGCGCAAGCCGGCCTTGGACGAGTTGAAGGCGCCATAGCCGGAGCGGCCGCGCAGCGAGGCGCTGGCGCCGGTGAAGAGCAGCGTGCCCGTCTTCTTCGGCACCATGCGGCGCACCGCCTCGCGGCCGAACAGGAAACCGCCGAAGCACACGACGCGCCAGGCATTTTCGAAATAGCCGGCGTCCATCTCGATGATCTTGCCGGGTGTGTTGTTGCCGGCGTTGTAGATGGCGAGGTCGAGCTCGTCGCCGGCGGCATCGAACAGGGCGACGATGTCGCGCTCGCTGGTCGCATCCGCGACGAAGGGCACGGCCACGCCACCGCCTTTGGTGATGTCGTCGGCAACGGCCTGCAGCGCGGACAGCGTCCGGCCCGCCACGATCACCTTGAGTCCATCGGCCGCAAGGCGCTTGCAAAGGCGCGCTCCGAGCCCGCGGTCCGGGCCGACGCCGATCACGATTGCCGTCTTCATTTAAGCCTCCGGGGAAATGAGGGGTCAGGCCACCGATGCGGGCTCGGGGCAGTTGGTCAGCCGCGCGGGATTGCCGACTGCGGTGCAGCCGGCGGGGACGTCCGACGTGACCAGCGTGTCGGCGCCGATCTTTGCGAAATCGCCGATGACGATGTCGCCGAGGATGGTCGCGCCACCGCCGATATAGACGCCGCGGCCGATGCGCGGCGAGCGCGTCGGCAGCTCGCTGCGACGGCCGATGCTGACGTTCTGCAGGATGGTGACGTCGTCGCCGATCACCACGTTGGCGCCGATCACGATGCCGGTGGCGTGGTCGAGATAAACCCCCGCCCCTACACTGGCGGCCGGATGAATGCTGACTTGCAGGACGTTCGAAGCTTCGTTCTGGAACAGCAGCGCCGCATCGATCTGGCCGCCATGCCAGAGCCAGTGCGAGACGCGAAAGGCCTGCAGCGCGACATAGCCTTTATAATGCAGCCATGGCGGCAACAGCTCGGCAATGGCGGGATCGCGAAGTGCAATGGATTGCAAGTCGCGGCTGGCGGTCTCGATCAGATCCTGCTGGCCGCGAAATGCGTCGCGGGCAAAGGACGCAAAGCGCGCGCGCTCGGCGGCGCCGCGGCCAAGCCGCTGGCCAATCAGATCGGCCAGCGCTGCGGCAAAATCGTCATGCGCGAGAATGGCACCGGCGAGCGCCTTGCCGAACACGGGGTCGGCAGCAGCGGCGCGCTCCGCCTCGCCGCGAAGCTTCCGCCACAGGTTGTCGCTCGCCATGATCGCAGCTTCCGCCATCGTCGCCTCCGCTCCGCGCCCAGCGCTGGTGCATGCGAATATAGGCGGTCCGGATCAGGGCGCCAGTGACGCCGGAGGAACGTAACCCCGCTCGGGTGCGCGCCCCGACCGCGTCCGCTTGCGCAGATGGAGCGCATACAGCCAGCCGCCGCCAGCGACGAGGACCGGCAGGACGAAGAGCAAGAAATCGTGGAGCAGGATCATGAGGCAAGGCCTGCTGTCGCAAACTTGACGGCGCGCCGCAGTGCGAACGCGGCAAGCTCGTAGAGGGCGCAGCTGAGAAATATCTTCCAGGCATTCGTGGTCACGAGGTCCTGGTAGGACTTGATCTCCGTCGGCCAGTGGTTGAGGAACGCGATCGCGAGCGGCACCGAGACACCGAAGCGATCGAACAGCGCCGAAGCGCGTTCAAGAAGCGCGATGCGATGTCTGATTTCCTTGCGTTCGGCATTGGTCATGGTCGTACCCGTCGGGGCGCGGGAGGCGCTGTCACGACTTGGTCGGTCCCGGCGCGGATCGGGTTCTACCGGTCCCGCACATGTGCGTGATCAACGCCACAGAGAGAACGTCCGCCGGCGCAAAGGCGGAAATGGCAGCCGGGATCGCGCGCGCAGCCGCCATAGACGACGCCGATATAGCCCAGCACCGCGAAGGCGGTGAGGCCGAGCAGGAGGCGGGTGCGGAGGTCCATGGGCTTTTAGTGTCGGCGGACCGTGAGCCGGTTCTATGGAGCACCGTCATGGCCGGGCTTGTCCCGGCCATCCACGTCTTGCCGAGTATATCGAAGAACGGGGATCCCCGGGCCTTCGCCGCGCTTCTTCCAAAAACCAAACCGCCCGCCTGCGGGTTTGCGCAGACGGGCGGCTCGGGGCCATCAGGACTTTGGGGGCATGCGCCTGAAGGCTTTGAGAGGTGCGTCCCTTGCGATCAGCCCTGGGGCTGGTCGGTCGGCGGCGGGGTCGGACGCGTCTTGTGCTGCGCCATGAACTGGTCGAACTCTTCCTTGTCCTTGGCGTGACGCAGACGATCGAGGAAGTTCTTGAACTCGACCTGCTCTTCCTCGAGCCGGCGCAGCGTCTCGCTGCGATATTCGTCGAAGGCGCGGTTGCCGGAGGACGGCGGACCGAAGCCAAAGCCGAAGCCACGGCGCTCCATGCGGTCGCGCATGCGGTCCATTTTGTACTGCATCCGCTCCATCTTGTTCTGCCAGCGATCCTGGTTGCTCCAGCACGACATTCTTCTGCTCCCGAGTGTGAAAAAGAGAAGGGCAAGTCCGATCGGCCACCAGATGATGAAGCCGAGAATGGTCACGGCGATCCAGCCGGGATGCCAGGGCGTGTCGAGCATGTGCGGCCGCTCGTACTGCTGCTGGTGGTCCGAGGGGCCGCGCCAGCGATTGACGTCAGCGGTGTAGGCCATTTCCCATCTCCATCACGGCATCAGCGCCGTTGTGAATGTAAATAACATTTACATAGCTAGCCCATCCCACGATTTTGTCAAGCTGGCCGCCTGACACGCCCGCGTGATTATTTGCGCAACTTTATTTCGGCTTGCCCCAGGGCCCACCGGGCGGGACGCCAGAACCGGAGGACGCCTCCGGTGGCACCGGCGGCGGCTCGGCGCCTTTCGCGGGCGGACGGCGGTCGGTGGGGAAGCCGAGCCCGCGCAGATAGATCAGCACCTCCGCCTCGAGCAGCTCGTCCGGCGACATCGGCAGCTTCCGTCGCGCCGCATCGCCGCGCGAGAACAGCGAGGCCACGCCATGGGCCATCGACCAGATGTGCAGCGCCATCATCATTGCCGGCGGACGCGGCGTGCCGGGGGGAGCCAGCGCGGCGAGCCGCTCGGCGGCGGCGCGAATGATGTTGAAGGCGCGCTCGCTCGCAGCCTGAAGCGCGGGATTGGCATCGACCGGCAGGCCGGATTCGAACATCGCGTTGTAGAACGCCGGCTCCTCGCGGGCGAAGGCGAGATAGGCCTTGCCGACGCGCTCGAACGCCGTGACCGTATCGGGCCGGCCGTCGTCCCAGGCTGCGGTGAGGCGGGATTCGAACTGCTCGAAGCCGCGCTGGGCGATCGAGGACAACAGCTCGTCGCGGTCACGGAAATGCCGGTAGGGCGCCGCCGCGCTGACGCCGGCCATGCGCGCGGCATCGGCGAAGGTGAAGCCTGCCGCGCCCTTCTCGGCGATCAGCCCGAGGGCGGCCTGCAACAGGGCCTCCTTCAGATTCCCGTGGTGATAGCCGCGCTCGGCGCGGCGCTGCTCCTTGCGCCAGCTCATGTGAACGGCTTTTACATGAGCCGGGCGCGAAGGTCACTAGCGCGGGCGGGGTTTGGTGAACCCGTATTTTCACGGCTACGGCACGTCATTCCGGAGCCGGTCTGCAGGACCGAACCCGGAATCCCGAGATTCCGGGGTCCGATGCTTTGCATCGCCCCGGAATGACGATCGGCGGCAGCTACATCTGCGGAATCGCCAGCACGGGCATGACCTCGATCGCCTCGCCCGGGAAGATCGCGAAATGCGGATGGTTCTCGAACAGTTTTGCTGCCTCCTCCTGCGAGGCGGCGCGCACCACGGTGAAGCCAGTCAGCGCGTTGCTGATCTCGGTGACACCGCTTGCGTCGATCCTGCGGGTCTTGCCGAGCGGGCCTCCCATCTCGACGATGACGTCCTTGTGCTTCTCGACCCAGCCGTGCCAGGCGGCCATGCCCTCGCGCTCTTTCGCCTTGCGTTCAGCCTCGGGCATCGCGTGCCAGGCCTTCATTTTTGATCCGCTCATGCTGCCGAGATAGACGGCGAGGAATTTGTGTTCGGTGCTCATCGGTTCTCTCCTTGGTTGATCGATTGACGACGGGCGCGATGTCGTCGCGCGCGGCCGGACTATTTTTTCAGATCGTCGAAGCCGGCGGCGGCGGCCTGCACCTCGGGCGGAAAGTCGGCCATCTCCTGCACCTGGCGGATCTCGATGATCTCATTCGGCGAGGCCGGGCACTTGCTGGCCCACGCGATCGCCTCGGCGCGCGAGGCGACCTCGATCATCCAGTAGCCGCCCAGAACTTCCTTGGCCTCCGCGAAGGGTCCGTCGGTGACGACCGCCTCGCCGGTCGCAAACGAGACGCGCGCGCCCATCGAGAGCGGGTGCAGGCCGTCCAGCGTGATCAGCACGCCGGCATCCTTCAGCGCCTCGTTGTAGCGCATCATCGCGGCGACGCGCTCGGGATCGAGTTGGACGTCCGGCGGGGCGTTTTCGTAGCCGAGCGGGATCATCAGCATCATGAATCGCATGGGGGGTCCTTGCTTTCACTGTCGGCGAGAGCGGGGGCAGCGCCGCCCGCCCTCACCTGCAAGACGGGCGGGATCCCTGGGAACCGACAAGACGGCGAAAATTATTCGCGCGCCGCTAGCGCTCCTGGGGCAGGAAACGTCCGTCCTGACGGGCTGCGCCGAAATAGACCTCGATCCGGCGCACCTTGCCCCCGGCAAAAGTGAAGAACTCGGTGTTGCGGAAGCTCCTGCCGTCTGTTGCCAGGCAGCGATAGGTGACGAAGGCCTCGTCGCCACGGACGAAGATGCGCTCGATCTCGTGACGCGCGATCCAGCCGGTGTCCTTCCAGCAGCGTTCGAAATAGGCCGACTTGTTGAGGTCGTCGTCGAACGGGCTGGTGAAACGGAAATCGTCCGCGAGCGCATCGCTCACTTGTTGCCGGTCATTGGCGAGATAGGCGGCGAACAGGTTTCGAATCACGCGCTCATTGGCGTCAGACATCGATCGTCTCCGTGGTGAGCATTTCGATGAAAGACGATTGGCGATCGGCCACGCCGACAACGAAAAGACTTCTCCTGCGGCAACACGCCGCAAAAAAATGCGCGCGCGCTTCCGTACAAATACGGCCCGTCTATGAACCACGCCGTGCATATGAAGCGAGAACGCTCGTAAGTTGAAATAGATGATGCACGCAAGCGAGATCGCGGAACCCGTCGTGATTTTTGCCAAGGTTTACAGATGCTCAAGAAGAGCATGCAACCTTTCGTCTCAGGGGGGAGCAACACAACCACGCTCCCGATTACCACCGGGATATTGCGGGGCTCACGTGTTCAATTTTCAGAGCAAGAAAGTCAAGCATGCGGTCGCAGAGGTCGAGGCGCTCGATCGCTCGCAGGCCGTGATCGAATTCGGTCTCGACGGCACCATCCTCGATGCCAACGAGAACCTGCTCAAGATGAGCGGCTACACGCTCGCCGAGATCAAGGGCAAGCACCACAGCATCTTCGTCAGCCCGGCCGAGCGCGAGAGCGCCCGCTACCGCGACTTTTGGGCCAGCCTGAACCGCGGCGAGTTCCAGACCACGCAATACCGGCGCTTCGGCAAGAACGGCAAGGAGGTCTGGGTCCACGCCTCCTACGCGCCGCTGCTCGACGACAACGGCAAGGTGGTCAGCTTCATCAAGTTCGCCACCGACATCACCGCCTACAAGATGAGGACCATGGAGGACGCGGGCAAGCTCGCCGCGATCGGCCGTGCGCAGGCGGTAATCGAGTTCAACATGGACGGCACCATCGTCACCGCCAACGAGAACTTCCTCAACGCGGTCGGTTACTCGCTCGACGAGATCCAGGGCAAGCACCACTCCATGTTCGTGACGCCGGAGGATCGCGCAGGCTCGGCCTATGCCGATTTCTGGGCGCGGCTGAACCGCGGCCAGTTCGAGGCGGCCGAATACAAGCGGCTCGGCAAGGGCGGCAAGGAAATCTGGATCCTGGCGACCTACAATCCGATCCTCGACGAGATGGGCAGGCCGTTCAAGGTGGTGAAGTTCGCCACCGACGTCACCGCGCAGAAGATGAAGGCGGCCGACAATGACGGCCAGCTCGCCGCGATCCAGAAGTCGCAGGCAGTGATCGAGTTCAACATGGACGGTACGATCCGCACCGCCAACGAGAACTTCCTGAAGGCGATGGGCTATTCGCTGGCCGAGATCAAGGGCCAGCACCACTCCATGTTCGTCGAGCCGAACGAGAAGAACTCGGCCGCCTACCGCCAGTTCTGGGAAATGCTCAATCGCGGCGAGTACCAGGCCGCCGAATACAAGCGCATCGCCAAGGGCGGCCGCGAGATCTGGATCCAGGCGTCCTACAACCCGATCTTCGACCTCAACGGCAAGCCTTACAAGGTGGTGAAATACGCCACCGACATCACGGCGCAGGCGATCGGCCGCAAGAAGGCCGACAACGCCCGCGGCATGATCGAGGCGGTCGCCGCCGGCAGCGAGCAAATGAGCGCGTCGATCCGCGAAATCTCCGAGACCATGACGAAGTCGCGCGAGACCTCCAAGGTCGCGACCACAAGGGTCGAGTCCGACGACCTCCAGGCCCAGAAGCTGACGGCCGCCGCCCAGGCCATGAGCGGCATCGTCGAGATGATCTCGGGCATCACCAGCCAGATCAATCTGCTCGCGCTCAACGCCACGATCGAATCGGCCCGCGCCGGCGAAGCGGGACGCGGCTTTGCGGTGGTCGCCTCCGAGGTGAAGAATCTCGCGAGCCAGGCCAAGCAGGCGACCGACACGATCACGTCCGAAATCGACGCGCTGAACAACATCTCCGGCGACGTCGCGAACTCCTTGACCGCGATCAAGGCCGCGATCGCCGGCGTCAACGAGTTCATCGCCTCCACCGCCGCGGCGGTCGAGGAGCAGAGCATCGTGACCGCGGACATGTCGGCCAACATGCAGCGTGCCTCGGCGGAGCTGGCGTAGGGACTGTCTCTTCTATCCCGTCCTCCCGCGCGACCGCGAAGCGGTTGTCGCCGGAGGTGCTCCCTGGCTCTACACCGTCATTGCGAGCGTAGCGAAGCAATGACGGAGCAATGCGCCACGCCGTCATTCGCCAACTCGCATCCCGACTTGCAGTCACGAGATCCGCGTCCTCCGGGCAACCCGGCTCACTCAGCATAAGCCCTTCCTCGCCAGCACAAAAGCGCAGTAAAAGGAGCCCGCACTCCCGCGCCCTGTGCTATCCGAGGACCGATCCCCCATGCCGCAAGCCCCGCAAAAAGTCGCCCTCGTCACCGGAGCCGCGCGCGGCATCGGGCTTGCGACCGCGAAGAAGTTCCTTGGCGAGGGCTGGCGCGTGGCGCTGCTCGACATCGCGGGCGAGCTGCTCGGCCCCGCGGTCGCGGAGATCGGCCAGGACGAGGCGACGCTGGCGCTGACCTGCGACGTCTCCGACGCAGCCGCTGTCGGCGCGGCGATGACGGCGGTCGAGCGGCGGTTCGGCCGCCTCGACGCGCTGGTCAACAATGCCGGGATCGCCGTGTTCGCGCCGCTGATGGAGACGTCGGACGCCGACTGGCGCCGCGTGCTCGAGGTCAACCTCACCGGCCCGTTCCTCTGCACCAAGGCCGCGGTGCCCCTGATGCGCGAGGCCGACGGCGGCGCCATCGTCAACATCACCTCGATCTCGGCGGTGCGTGCCTCGACGCTGCGCTCAGCCTACGGCACCAGCAAGGCCGGGCTCGCCCATCTGACGAAACAGCTCGCGGTCGAGCTCGCCTCGCTCAACATCCGCGTCAACGCGGTCGCGCCGGGGCCGGTCGACACCGCGATGGCCAAGCAGGTGCACAGCAAGGAAATCCGCGCCGATTATCACGACGCCATCCCGCTCAATCGCTACGGCCTGGAAGAGGAACTCGCGGACGCCGTCTATTTCCTGTGCTCGGCAAATGCGAGTTACATCACCGGCCAAATTTTGGCCGTCGATGGCGGCTTCGATGCGGCCGGCATCGGCCTGCCGACGCTGCGCGGGCAAAGGCGGAACGGGTAGAACCTTGTAGGGTGGGTTCCAACGGACTGCGCTGCGCGCAACCGCGGGCTAACCCACCCTACGAAACCGAGTTGGTGGAGAGTTCATGCGACGCGTCATCATCCTCTCGGCCCTGGCGCTTGCATCCGCCCTGCTCGCTGCCGCCCCCGCCGCGGCGGAAATCCGCATCATCCAGTCGCCGGGCGGCCAGGTCGGACCGTTCCTCGACCTGTTCGAGAAGGTTCGCGAGAGCGGCGAGCGCGTGGTGATCGACGGTCCGTGCCTGTCCGCCTGCACGCTCGTGCTCAGCATCGTGCCCGGCGAACGCATCTGCGTCACCAAGCGCGCCGTGCTCGGCTTTCATGCCGCGCGTTCGATCGACCGGCGCGGGCGCGTCTACGCCGAACCGGAGGCATCGGATGCGGTGCTGGCCGCCTATCCCGGACCGGTGCGCGACTGGATCAGCCGCCACGGCGGTCTCACCTCGCGCTTGTTGCTGCTGAAGGGCCGCGATCTCGCCGCGATCTATCCGCGCTGCCGGTGAAGACGGCACGCGATCTGACCGCGATCGATCCGCCATTGTCCGGCGATTAGGCAGTTCAGCGAAATTCCCCCGCTGCAGGCGCCAAATCCGCTCAAGCGCTTTGCAAGCGCTGCACAATTTACGCGGTTTCCAGCTCTTTCCTGCGGATTATGATGGGCTTGGCCAGACTGAGGCCGCGGCGGCGTCACAATCTCAGCAGTGGTCACAGTTTAGGAATGGTTCCGCGTTTTCAAGATTACTCATTTTCAGACGGCTTGCAGCCCATGCAGCCCATCGATTTCCGCTACCGCCTGTCCGACCAAGGACGGATCGTCCTCGGTCGACTGAGCTCAGAGGAAACCGCCGAGTTCGAATTGCTGTCGCGACGCGAGCGCGAAGGCCTGATGGACCTCGCCTCCGAGCTGCGGCTGCTTGAGCTCTATGTGAAATATGCGGGCACGAACGCAGGCGTCACCCGCACGCCGCCGCTGGCCGGCCGGCGCACTGGCGAGCCGCTGCGGCCGAGGAGACAGCCGTCCTCCCGGACGGCCCGACCGCGCAACTACGTCGTTTCGATGCTTGTCATCGCAAGCGTCAGCTTCACGCTCATCGCGTTGCTCGTGAGCTGACAGGCAGGCGCGCCGGCGACATTGCCCGTCACGCGCTCGAGCGGTTCTAGTAGAACCGCTGGATCATCTGCGCCATTTCCATGCTCGCGCAGATGAGCATACCCCAAAGTGCAAAGTTGATCTGCAGCGCCGCCGCCATCGGTCGCTCCCCTTCCAAGTCGCTCTCACCCCAGTTTGTAGAATTTATGAAGGAATGATTAGCGATTCTGACGCTGAGTTCACAGCCTAATATTGCGCCAGTTGTTGTGCGATGCGGGCCGCACCGTTTTCACGAAGCGGCCTCACTGCTCCCGCACAATCATGCGAGGTATTGATTCCATATTCGGCCATGCCGGCCGTCGTTTCCCTTAAGTTCCATTTAACCGGCGCGGCGCAAGATGTCCCAAGCGGATTTTGCGTGTCGCGTACCGCACCCTTAGGCCCGGCATGATTCGACACGCCCTTATCTTGCTTACTTTTTGCGCAACGCTCATGGGATGCGCGGCCGCGCCGGCGCAGGAGCGGCGCCCGATCGCCTGGGATGGTCTTGGCCAGGATCCGAACCGCGCTCACGTCGCAAAGCGGCGCACGGCGAATCCGACGCCGGTGCAGGACAATCCAAATCAGGAACGGGAGAGAGTGCTCGCTACCCTGCGTCCGTATTCCGAGGCGTGGTGGGCGGTCCACGACGAGATCGAAGCGGAGAATGACAGGAAGCTCGGCACCAAGCTCGTGATCTGCCCCCGCTGCGTCCGGCCCCCGCCGTCTGGCGACGAGGTGACCGGATCCATCCGATGAGGGACATGCTCGATCGGCGCATGACGTGACCGGCCCGGACGCGCCTCCTGTTCGCAACGGTCGAGCGAGGCGCGCCGGGCATGTCAGGCGGTGACGGCTGTCACATTCCTTCGGCGGGGCAGTTCACCATCCAGGGAATGCCGAACTTGTCGACGCACATGCCAAAGCCCTTGGCCCAGAACGTCTTGCTGAAGGGCATGGTGATGGTGCCACCGTCCGCAAGCGCGTTGAACTTGCGCTCGCCATCCGCGGGGTCCGCGACCGTGATCGAAACCGCAAAGCCCTGTGGCTTGCTGAAATGCTCGGGCGGCACGTCGGAAGCCATCAGCACGGTGCCGCCTGGCAGCGACATCCGCGCATGCATGATCATCTTCTCGCGGCCGGGCGCGGCGGGCATGTCCGGCGGCGCGTCCGACGAACGCATCATGGCGTCGATCTTGCCGCCGAGAACCTTGGCGTAATAGGTGAACGCCGCTTCGCAGGTGTCCTGATAGAACAGATAGGGATTGAGCATCGTTTCTCTCCTTTTCGCTTCTCTTCTCTTCCTGGGCAGTCGTTGGCGTTATTTCTCGGTGAGCTTCTTGAGGCTGGCGAGTCCCGCCTCGAAATCCTGGCCGATCATTTTGTCCATGTTGATGAACACCTGCATCACCTTGGACATGAACGGCGCCGGACCGTACATCGCCCATGTGACCAGCGTAGTCTCGCCTTGCGGCACAAAGGTGAACTCGGCGGTGTTGTGGCCCTCGAAGGGGCGCTCGAAATCGAGCTTGATGCGGAGCGTCGAGGGCGAGCTCGCCTCGAGGATCTCCATATGGCCGGCGCCGACATTGTTGTTGCCGTCCCAGGCATAGGTCGCGCCTTTGCCTGACGCGGTTCCGCCGAAGCTGCGCTTCATCGCGGGATCGCGGTTCTCGTAAGGCGACCAGGCGGTCCAGAAGCGGAAATCGGCGACCTGCGGATAGATCGCGGCCGCCGGCGCCTTCACGGCGAGCGAGCGCTCGACACGGAAGGTGTCGGGTTTGGTCAGGGCGAAGACCAGGACGCCCGCAATTCCGATCGCGAGCACAACGGCGATGATGGCAATGGCTTTCAGCATGAACGGCTCCCTTGATACGGGATTAAGACGAAGGGGGATGGCCGGGGCCGACAAGGAAGGAATGAAATTGTTTTGCCGTCATTCCGGGGCACCCGAAGGGTGAACCCGGAATCTCGAGATTCTCAGGTGCGCAATTGCGCACCATGGCTCGGTCCTGCGGACCGCCCCGGAATGACGGTGTGCGTGGATGCCCGGAACATGCCCGGGCATGACGATGCAGAAGCACCCTGCCCTACTTCGCCTTCGCGCTCTGCTTCTCGCCTCCGCCGGCCCCTTTCGGCTGGCTGTCCCGGATCAGCCGGTCGAGATGCATGCGGATGTGGGCGGCTTCGGCGGAGGTGTTGGCCAACGCGATGGCGCGGTCGAAGGCGACGCGGGCCTCGTCGTTGCGGCTAAGCTGCATCAGGAAGGCGCCGCGCACGCCGTAGAAATGGAAGTAATTGGCGAGCTTCGGCGCCAGCGGCTCGATCAGGTCGAGCGCGGCCTGCGGCCCGCGCACCTTCGAGACGGCGACCGCGCGGTTGAGCGTCACCACCGGCGAGGGCTGCACCACTTCGAGCGCACCATAGAGCAGGTCGATCTGGGTCCAGTCGGTCTCCTCCGGAGTCGCGGCGCGGGCATGCAGCGCGGCGATCGCGGCCTGGATCTGGTAGGGCCCGGTGCGGCGATGGCGCATCGCCTTGTCGATCAGCGCAAGGCCCTCGGCGATCAGGGGGCCGTTCCACAGCGAGCGGTCCTGATCGTCCAGCAGGATGAGCGAGCCGTCCGCGGCAAAGCGCGCAGCGCTGCGGGCATGCTGCAGCAGGATCAGCGCCGTCAATCCCATGATCTCGGGCTCGCTCTGGAACAGACGAAGCAGCAACCGCGCCAGCCGGATCGCTTCCTCGCATAGCGGCTTCCTGATTTCGGCGGTGTCGCCGCTTGCCGAATAGCCCTCGTTGAAGATCAGGTAGATCATCGCGGCGACGCCGGCGAGCCGCTCCGAGCGCTCGATGGCGCCCGGCGCCTCGAACGGGGTCCCGGCCTCGGCGACCTTCGCCTTGGCGCGCGTGATGCGCTGCTCCATCGCCGCGTCCGAGACCAGGAAGGCGCGGGCGATCTGCTTCACGGTGAGGCCCGAGACGATGCGCAGCGCGAGCGCGATTTGCTGCGTCGCCGGCAATTGCGGATGACAGCAGATGAACATCAGCCGCAGGATGTCGTCGCGATAATGCGAGCCGTCGAGCCGCTCGGCCAGCGCGCCCTCGGCATCGTCGAGGTCCGAGATAGCCTGGTCGTCCTCCGGCAGCGGCTGCTGCTTGCGGGCGCGGCGCACCTCGTCGATTGCGACATTGCGGCCGACCATGATCAGCCAGGCCGCGGGATCGCGCGGCGGTCCGTTCTGCGGCCAGGTCTTCAGCGCCCGCAGGCAGGCGTTCTGGAAGGCCTCCTCCGCGGTGTCGAGATCACGGAAGTAGCGCAGCAGCGCGCCCACCGCCTGGGGTCGCGCCGAGGTCAGCGCGGTCTCGATCCAGGCGGTCTCGGTGTCGCTCACGCCGAAATTCCTCCGGGCCGGAACACGCCGACGGGACGCACCTCATAGGCGCCTCCGGGATTGGCCGCCCCCAGCTCGCGTGCGACGTCGAGCGCGTCGTCGAGGTTCTTGCAGTCCACGATGTAGAAGCCGAGCAGTTGCTCCTTGGTCTCGGCATAGGGACCGTCGAGCACCAGCGGCGGGTCCTCCTTGCGCAGCGTCGCCGCCGCGGTGGTCGGCAGCAGCCGCGCCACGGGGCCGAGCCGGCCCTGCCGGGTGAGCTTCTCCTGCACCACGGCGAGCTTCTTCATCACGGCCTCGTCCTGCTCGCTGCTCCAGGAGCTGACGAAGTCCTCATCGTGATAGCAAAGAATCGCATAAAGCATGGGCAGCCACCTTCCCCGACGTCTTGTTCTGAAGACGGTCCAATATGCCCCGCCCCGACAGGGATGCGGAAAAAATTTGCAAGAAAAATCCGGCAGATCGTGTCAAGGAGGGCCCGCAAAAGCGGAACCTCATGAGGCACTTCGAATGACCAAGGGCACACTCGCCGTCCTGATCAACAGCACGCAGCAGAACTGGCTGCCGGAACGCTGGAAGGTCCGGTTCGACGCGGTCTGCGGCGGCCGCCGCGTGGTGCTGCTGCCGGATGGCTCGCTCGACCCGGCCGAGGTGCACTATGCCGCGGTGTGGAAGCCGGTGCCGGGCGATCTCGGCTCCTTCCCCAATCTGCGGGCGATCTTCAACCTGGGCGCCGGCGTCGATGCGCTGATGGCCGACAAGAGCCTGCCCGAGGTGCCGCTGGTGCGCGTCGCCGTGCCCGACCTGACCAACCGCATGACCGAATATGTCGTGCTGCACGTGCTGATGCACCACCGCCAGGAGCTGTATCTGCGGGACTCGCAGCGCGTAAAGCGCTGGGCGCCGCTCTATCAGTGGCCGGCGAGCGCCGTCACGGTCGGCATGATGGGGCTCGGCACCCTCGGCGCGGATGCGGCCGACGTGCTGCGGCGGCTCGGCTTCCGCGTCGCCGGCTGGAGCCGCAGCCCGCGCGTGATCGACGGCGTCGAATGTTTCCACGGCACGGACGGAATGGATGCGTTCCTGCGCAAGACCGACATCCTCGTCTCGCTGCTCCCGCTGACGCCTGACACGCACGGCATCCTCAACCGTGACGTCTTTGCGAAGCTCAACCGCACCAGTCCGCTCGGCGCGCCCGTGCTGATCAATGCCGGCCGCGGCGGCCTGCAGAACGAAGCCGACATCCTGGCCTGTCTCGACGACGGCACCCTCGGCGCCGTCTCGCTGGACGTCTTCGTGCAGGAGCCGCAGCCGAACGACAGCCGGTTCTGGACCCACCCCAAGGTGGTGCTGACCCCGCACAACGCCGCCGACACCGACGCCGAAGCCATCTCGGCCTATGTCGCCGAGCAGATCGCGCGGTTCGAAGCGGGCGGCGCGCTGGAGAACGTGGTGGATCGGGTTCGGGGGTATTAGAGGCTCCATGCCCGGTGTCGTTCTGGCCTAGTGCGCAATTGCGCACGGGGGCCAGGACCCATTACCCCAGCAAGCCGTCGCGGTGCGAAGTCGCAAACCACGGGTCTTCGCCAAACTATGTCCGGTGGTTATGGGTCCTGGCTTTCGCCAGGACGACATCGGAGTTTTTGCCCCCTCCGTCTCACTCGCACCCCACAACCACCCCGCGCCCCGTCCCGTTCACCCTCTCTTAGCGAGAAGTTGATAGGCGTTGTTAACCAACGCTCAAACAACGAGTCGGACATGCGGACGAGCCTCGGCCTCAGGATGCGGATCACGGTTGCGCTGGCGGTGACGGCGGCGGCGACGGCGCTGATCGCGGTGCTCGGCGCGATGTGGATCATCGCCGGGATCATCGACCGCGCCGACCAGCGCGAGCTGCGCAGCCATTACGACGCGCTGCTGTCCCGGATTGCCGAGGAGTCCCGCCGCGCCGCCGCGATGAGCACGGTGGTGGCCGCGATGCCGGCGACGCAGGACGCGATGGCGAAGCAGGATCGCAACGCGCTCGTCGCCCTGTTCGGGCCGGTGTTTGCCGCGACCAAATCGGAATACGGCGTCGAGCAGTTCCAGTTCCACGTTCCACCGGCGACCTCGTTCCTGCGCGTGCACCAGCCCGCCAAGTTCGGCGACGATCTCTCAGGCTTCCGCAAGACCGTCGTCCTCGCCAACCAGGATCGCAAGGTCGTGGTTGGCCTCGAAGGCGGCGTTGCCGGGCTCGGCATCCGCGGCGTGGTGCCGATCGCGCAAGGGGGCAAGCATCTCGGCTCGGTCGAGTTCGGCCTGACTTTCGGCCAGTCATTCCTCGACGACTTCAAGGCCAACCGTCATGTCGACGTGGCCTTCCACCTCGCCGACGGTGCGAACTTCAAGCTGTTCGGCGGCACGCTGAAGGGCAAGAGCTTCTTCGATGTGGCCGAGTACGGCCGCGCCGCCGCCGGCGATTTCACGGTGCGGCAAGCAAAGCTCGACACCACGCCGGTCGCCGCGCTGCTCGGACCGATCAGGGATTTTTCCGGCAAGCCGATCGGCGCCGTCGAGCTCGTGATGGACAACGCCGATTACGAGGCCTCGGCCGACCGCGCCTGGATGCTCGCGATCGGCATCGCGGCGCTGGGGCTCGTGCTGGCGGGGATCGTCGGCTATCTCATCGCCCGCAGCATCTCGCGGCCGATCCTGTCGATCACGAACGTGATGCGCGAGCTCGCCGACGGGCGTCTCGACGTCGCCGTTCCCGAAAGCCGGGCGAACGACGAGGTCGGCGCGATGGTGAAGGCGGTCGCGGTGTTCCGCGACAACGCGGTGAACTTTGCAAAGCTCCAGGCCGAGCAGCTCGAGGCCAAGGCGCAGTCCGAAGCGGAGAAGCGGCGCGCCTTCGCCGCGCTGGCCGACAATTTCGAAGCCAGCATTCGCGACGTGGTCACGACGGTGTCCGCAGCCGCCGTCGAGATGGAGCACACCGCGCGCTCGATGTCGGCCATCGTCGCGCAGTCGCGCGAGCAGACCCGCACGGTGTCGTCGGCCTCCGCGCTCGCCTCGGAGAACGTCCAGACCGTCGCGGCTGCTGCGGAAGAATTGTCGTCGTCGATGACCGAAATCAGCCGTCGCCTGGCGCACGCGACCGAGGTGGTCGGCAAGGCCGCCAGCGACGGGCGGCAGTCGAATGCGCGCGTGCAGAGCCTCGCCGACGCCGCGCAGAAGATCGGCGACGTCGTCTCCTTCATCAACGGCATCGCGGGACAGACCAACCTGCTCGCGCTGAATGCGACCATCGAGGCGGCGCGCGCGGGCGAAGCCGGCCGCGGCTTCGCCGTGGTCGCTTCCGAAGTGAAGGCCCTGGCGACGCAGACCGCGAAGGCGACGGAAGAGATCGGCGCGCAGGTGACGGCCGTTCAGGGCGAAACCAGCGGCGCGGTGGATGGCATCCAGTCGATCTGCGCGACGATCCAGCAGGTCGACGAGATCTCGGCGGCGATTGCCGCCGCCGTCGGCCAGCAGGGCACGGCCACGCAGGAGATCGCGCAGAACGTCCAGCAGGCCGCCGCCCGCACCGGCGAGGTCTCGCAGAACATCGCGGGCGTCACCGACGGCATCGCGGCCACCGGTACGGCCGCCGAGGAAGTGCTGGGCTCGGCGATCGAGCTGGCCAAGCAGTCGCAGCGGCTGCGCGACGAGGTCGACCGCTTCCTCGCGAATATCCGCGCGGCGTAAGCGAGGCTACAAATTGGATGTCGTCCTGGCGAAAGCCAGGACCCATTACCCCAGGGAGAAGTTGCAGCGCGACGGCAGCAACTCCGAATGATCGCCAAACCAAATTCGGTGGCTATGGGTCCTGGCTTTCGCCAGGACGACGTCTGGGAGATGGCGTGCGCCACATACTCACTGTCGTCCCGGCGCAGGCCGGGACCCATAACCACAGGGAGAAGTTTGGCGGAAGATCGCAGTTCGGTACTGCGACCGACCGCGCTCGATAGATTCCGCGGTATGGGTCCCGGCCTGCGCCGGGACGACAGCTAGGGCTTAGCCCCCAGCATCACGTCGATCGCGCCCTTCACGATCGCTTCGAGGTCCTTGCGCGGGACGCGGGCGCGGGAGCGGATGGCGATGGTGTGGACGGTGGCGGAGGCGATCTGCGCCAGCGCGAACGGATCGGCACTCTCCGGCAACTCGCCTTTCTCTTTCGCGTGGCGGAAGCAACTTGCGAACGCCTTATCGAGCCCGGCGAGGCCGTCGAGCACCATGGCGCGGATCTCGGGATCGCCGACGGCCTCGGAGGCCGCGGTGACGACCGTGAAGCAGCCGCGCGGGCCGGTGTCGCCGGACAGATAGATGTCCAGCGCGGCAGCGTAGATGCGCTCCAGCCGCTGGCGCAGCGGCATCTCCTGGCGGAAGATCTCGACCATGGAAGCGGCCGCCTCCTCGCGATAGCGCTGGTAGCTCTTGATGTAGAGCTCGCGCTTGTCGCCGAAGGCGCCGTAGAGGCTCGGCCGGTTCATCCCGGTCGCTTCGCTGAGATCGTCGAGCGAGGTGGCCGCGAAGCCTTGCTTGCGAAACAGATCGAGCGCCTTGCCGAGCGCGACCTCGGGCTCGTAGGCGCGCGGACGCCCGCGGCGCTTCGGTTCGCCACGGCGTTCGGGTTCGCCGCGGCGCCCGGGCGGATTGGCATCAGATGGCGGTTTCGATTTTTGTACCATTTCGCAAAATAATCCTTGACCGTCGATATATTATGCAAGATGGTACAAAAATCAATCTGGCCAGGTTGAGCGACACCCGAAGAGGAATTGCCCAAGGAGGCTACAGATGGATCTCTATTTCTCGCCGCTCGCCTGTTCGATGGCGACACGCGTCGCACTGTATGAAGCCGGCGCCGAGGCCAACTATCTCGAAGTCGATCCGCCGACCAAGAAAGTGCTGAACGACGGCACCGACTTCCGCACCGTGAACCCGATCGGCCTCGTGCCGACGCTGCGCACCGACGAGGGTGTGGTGCTGACCGAGAACGCCGCGATCCTGCAATATGTCGCGGACCGTTTTCCGCAGTCCGGCCTCGGCGCCACGGCAGGCATCGAGCGCACCCGGCTGCATCAATGGCTCTGCTTTATCGGAACCGAGCTGCACAAGGGCCTCTTCATCCCCGTGCTCGACCGCAAGGCGCCGCAGGAAGCCAAGGCCTATGTGCTGGAGAAGAACCTGTCTCGGCTCGACTATCTCGACAACTACCTGAAGGGCCGCGACTTCCTGCTCGATCATTTCAGCGTGGCCGACGCCTATCTCGTCACGGTCATCAACTGGACCATGGCGACGCCGCCGATCGAGCTTGCGAAATGGCCGAACGTGAAGGCGTATTACGAACGCCTGCGCCAGCGGCCGTCGGTCGCGAAGGCGGTTGCCGAGGAGTTCGAGCTGTACAAGGCCGAACTCGCGCGGAAGAAGGCGGCGGCCTGAGGCCAACGCTCTTCCGTATCTCGCGCGGTAGCGACGCCGTCCCGGCTCAGTCGGGACCGCGTCGTTACGTCGTGCAGTCGACTATCTCGGCGCCTGCAGCACGATCCCATAGCGGCCGTAGATCCGGTCGATCGTGCCGTCGCTTCGCAGCCCCTCCACCACTCCGTCGATGGCTTCGCGCAACGCATCGTCCGGACGAATCATGCCGACGGCGACGTTCCAATTGAGATCGACCACGCTCTCGTCGCGATCCAGGATCCGGAGCGCCTTGTCCGGATGCGTCAGGTTGAAATAGCTCGCCGCGGTGGGCGTGACAGCGGCCGCATCGATCTCATGGTTCGACACGGCCTCCAGGCTATCGCTCTCGAAGCCGAAGGTCGACGTCGGCACGCGTCGTTGACCGATGATCATGGCCGCGATCGATCCAACCTGCACGCCCACCCGGGTCGCCCCGTTGAGGCTCCCGAACGAGGTGAGCGTGCTGGACGACGGCACCGCGAGCGCGACGCCCGTGCGATAATACGGTTTCGATATCCTCAAGCGGGTTTCGCCCTGCGCTTCGCGGTCGGCGATGACATCCAGAAGAATGTCACAGCCGGCGCTGCGCATCTGATACTGCGTGATGATCCAGTCGAGCCTGAGCGAGACACCCAGCTCGCGTGCCAGCACCTGCCCCAACTCCACTTGAAAGCCGGGCGGTTCGCCGGCCTTGCGCGCGAAGGGAAGCGAATTGGGATGCGCGCACAGCCCGATCACGCCGCTCGAACGGATCGCCTCCAGGGTTCGCGCCTGTGCCGGTCCCGACAAAACGATGGCGATAGCGACGATGGCCGGGACGGGTGCCTTCATTCCGCGCTCTCATCTGGATGGATCGGATCTTTGCGTCTCAGCCCTCGCGCGGTTTCAAGGCGCGGATGTATTTGACGATCTTGTCGATCTGGACATCGGTGAAGGCGCCGTCGAATGCCGGCATCGCCCCCTGCTTGCCGTGCTTGATGCGGGTACGAATGAAGTCGTCGTCGCGCGGCGAGTTCATCAGTTGCGGCCCCTTGCCGGGCGCGCGGCCACCGTCGGAGTGACAGAAGCCGCAAGTCCCCGCGAACACCTGTTCGACCTCGAACGTCCCGTTCTCGGGCGCAGGCGCGGCGGGTTGTCCTTGCGCCATCACGGCGCACAGCAGCAACGCGCCCAGCGCCCCGGGAATCGTACTCAAATGCAGTCTCAACACGTCCGCTCCATTCCTGAAATCCCGCGCGGCCGCTTCGACCGGTCATGGAGAGGGCCCAGCGCCCACTCCATGACCGAATGCTTGCGACAGGCTATTTCAGGCTGAAGACGATGAGCGCGCCGTCGTCACGCGGCATGCTCTTGTAGACGCCGCCGAAGTTCGGCGCATACTCGTCCGCCAGCATCCCGCCAAAGCCCGCGGCCACGGCGATGTATTGCTTGCCGCCGGCGGAGTAGCTGACGATGCCGCCCTGGTGGCCGGTGCCATTGTTGTGCTTCCACAGCTCGGCGCCGGTTTCGGCATCGTAGGCGTGAAGGACGCCGCGGGAATCGGGCACGAACACGAGATTGCCGGCGGTCGACAGCACGCTCCCGAGCGGCGGCTCGGGGTAGCGAACCTCCCATTTCTTTGCTCCCGTGATGGGATCGCGCGCGTCGAGATGTCCATAGATCTCACCGCCAGGAGGCGGCGCCATCTTGAAATCGGCACCGATGTTGAGCTGAACCTGCGGCGCGGTGACCGGCGTCGTCTTCTGGATATCCAGCGTCATGCACCATTCCTGGCCGATTTTGTAATAGAGACCGGTCTTTGGGCTGTACGAGCCGGCGTTCCAGCTGATGCCGCCACCAATGAACGGACACAGCGGCGGTTCGGTGACCTTGCCGACCGGGAAATCGCGACGGCCGATCAACGCGCCGGTCTTGGGATCGATATCCTTGACGAAGTTGATGTTCTCGACCAGCCGCCAGACGTTCTTCACGCCGAGATTGCGGTCGTAGACGAAGACAAAGCCGCCCTTGTTCGGATGCACCACGTATTTCTGGCCGTCCCGCTCGAGCATCACGAACTCACCGACGGCGCTGTCGAAGTCCCAGGCATCGTGCGGCAGTTCCTGATGGTAGGATTTCAGCTTTCCGGTATCGATATCGAGAGCGATCACTGAACTCGTATAGAGATTGTCGCCGGGACGCGCCCCTTGCGTCTTGTAGTCGGCGCCCGACCAGTCGTAGAGCGGCGCCGGGTTTGCTGTGCCCCACAGGATTGTGTTGGTCTCGGAATCGTAGGTGCCCGGCATCCAGCCGCCACCGCCGCCGGTGCGCCAGGAATCGTTGCCCCAGGTCTTCATGGCCTCGTCGGTGCCCGCGACCGTCAGGAACTCCCACTTCTTCTTTCCAGTGGTGGCATCGAGGGCGAAGATCGGGCCGCGGCCCGGCCATTCGCCGCCTTGCGAGCCGATAATCACGCTGCCCTTCGCGTAGAGCGGCGCGCCGGTGAAGCCGACCGTGAGCTTCTGCGAGTCGATCAGCCTGGTCTCCCAGAGGACCTTGCCGGTTTTCGCATCCAGCCCGAAGACACGACCATCCATCGTGCCGACGAAGACCTTGCCTTCGCCGAGAGCTACGCCGCGGTTGTAGGGAGAGTGGGTCTGCCGGCTAATCAGCGCCTCGTCCAGCTCCGGAAAGAACGACCACATGACTTCGCCCGTCGCGCCGTTCAGCGCGAAGACACGGCTGTAGGAACCCGAGTAGTACAGCACGCCGTCGGCCGCGAGCGGCATCGACTGCAGGCCGCGCGTAGATCGTCCCGGAATGTGCATCCAGGCGACGCCCAGATTGCCGACGTTGTTCGCATTGATCTGCGCGAGCGGGCTGTAGTGATGGGATTTATATGAACCGTGATAGGTGAGCCAGTCGTTCTGGCCGGCGGCCTCGATCCTGGCCGTATCCACGGCCTGGGCCAGCGCTGCCGACGCCGCAAATGCCGCCACGGCGAGAACAGGTAAGCCCGAGCTGAGCCACTGCTTCCTCATGTGCACTTCCTCCCGCTTGGTGTTTATTGATTGCGTCTCGTGAACGCCGCTGCGAGGAATGTTTGCAGTTCGGTATGCGTCGATTGTCCTCCACCGGACATGAGCTGCCAACAGATGCCCCCGCTCTCGGCGCATGTCGCCAAGGGAGCCGCGTTCACTGGCGTGATTGCTGTCGCACGTCTGCGCGCACAGCGTACGACGGATCACAGGGCGTGCAAAGACGGAATGCGCGCCAGGGGCGAATTGGCGCGGGGCGCGAATTGAAACGGCAGCAGCGCTGACCGTTCGACCTCCATCGGAGCGAAACGGCTATCCGTAAAGCACCCGCGGGAGGATCGTGACGATGCCGGGCCACAGCGTCAGCAGCAGCACGAAGCCGATCATGATCATCAGGTACGGCATCGTGACGCGGGCGATGTAGCCGAGTCCGTCCTCGGTCAGGCCCTGGATCACGAACAGGTTGAAGCCGACCGGCGGGGTGATCTGCGCCATCTCGACCGCGAGCACGAGGAAGATGCCGAACCAGATCTCGTCGAAGCCGGCACCCTTCACGATCGGCAGCACGATCGGGAGCGTCATCACGATCATCGAGAAGCCGTCGAGGAAGCAGCCGAGGATCAGGTAGAAGATGACCAGCACGACGATCAGCATGAAGGGCGACAGGCCGAGCCCTTTGACGAAGGCGGCCACCGCCTGAGGAATGCCGAGGAACGCTGCGGCGTTGCCGAGGATCGAGGCGCCCAGCACGATCAGCGCGATCATCGAGCAGGTCACGACGGAGCCGATCAGCACGTCGCGCATCACCTGTTGCGACATCGAGCCCTGTGCCCAGGCGACCAGCCCTGCGCCGAGCACGCCGACGGCCGCGGCCTCCGAAGGCGTTGCGAGCCCGCCATACATCGAGCCGAGCACGCAGGCGATCAGGAACAGCGCCGGCGCGAGGTCCTTGAGCGCGGCGAAGCGTTCGCCCCAAGGCACCTGCGAGAGCTTGGCTTCGGTCTCCGGCACCATCGCGGGCTTGAGGCTCGTGTGCAGCATCACCCAGCCCATGAAGGTGGCGGCGAGCAGCAGGCCGGGCAGCACGCCCGCCGTGAAGAGCTTGAGAATGGAGACGTCGCCGAGCACGCCGTAGATGATCATGATGTTGGACGGCGGGATCAGGAAACCGAGCGTGCCGGCGCCGGCGAGCGAACCGATCGCGATGTCGCGCGAATAGCCGCGGCGCAGGAGCTCGTTGAGCGACATGCGGCCGATCACCTGCGTGGTCGCGGCCGACGAGCCCGAGATCGCCGCGAAGATGGTGCAGCCGATCACGTTCACATGCAGCAGCCGCCCCGGCAGCAGTCCGGCCCAGGGCGCCAGCCCCTGAAACAGCGAGCGCGACAGGCGGGTGCGGAACAGCAGCTCGCCCATCAGGATGAACAGCGGCAGCGCCAGCAGCTCCTGCGTGGTCAGGATGTTCCAGGCATATTGCGGCAGCAGCTTGTCGAGCGGGATGGAGCGGAACGTCGCCAGCAGCAGCGTGGCGGTGAGCGCAAGCGTGAGGCCGATCCACACGCCGCAGGCCAGCAGCGCAAACAGGATCGCGAACAGAGCGAGGACTTCGATGGTCATGCGATCCTGAATCCGGGTGCGGGCAAGACGGTCATTCGACGGGCGAGGCCTTCATGCGATGATCCTCCAGCGGCAGTCCGAGCACGGCCTGGATCGCGCGCGCCAGGAACTGCAGCGTGAGCAGCAGCATGCCGAAGGTGACGACGGCTTCCGGAAACCACAGCGGCGTGTCGCTCGAGGTCGAAACCTGGCCGCGCGTGTAGGCAGCAAAGGCGAACTTCGCCATGGCCGAGGTCAGGAACGCCATGAAGGCGAAGCCGGCCGCCGCCGAGAGGATTTCGAGCGCGCGCTGCACCGGCGCCGGCGCATTCTTCAGCAGCAGCACCACGCGGATGTGGCCGCCGACGCGCAGGGTCATGGCGGCGCCGAAGGTGAACGAGGCCGCCATGAGATAGGAAGAGTATTCCCACGCGATCGAGATCGACGGCGGGAAGAACGGCAGGAAGTTCGACAGGAAGCGGGTCGCGACCTCGCACAGCATCAACAGCGTCAGCATCAGCAGGCAGCCGCCGCCGATCCAGCCGTCGAGCCGGCCGAGACGGTCGATGCCGTCGAGGAGGATACGCAGCGGCGCGGGCGCCGCTGCGTTGAGGCTTTGCGGTGCTTCCGGCGAGACGCTCACCACGGCTCCGCCCTCAGCCGCGCTTCATTTCGGCGAGATAGGACCGCACCGGCTTTTCGGCCGCGGGCACGCGCTTGACGAAGGCATCGAGCTGCGGTGCCGTCTTGGCCCGGATGTCCGTCATCATCGCGTCCGAAACCGGCACCACCTCCATGCCGCCTTCCTTGAGGCGGTTGAGGCTGTCGACGTCGGCCTTGAGCGAGTTGGCCCAGAAGCCCGGCTCCATCTTCGCCGCGATATCCGCGACGAGTTTCTGCTGATCGGCGCTGAGCGCCTTCCAGGAGTCGAGATTGACGGTGAGCATCTGCGACGACCAGACATGGTTGGTCGGGTAGACGTATTTGAGGAATTCCCAGAACTTGCCGTCGACGCCCGACACCGACGAGGTGGAGACGCCCGAGACGGCGCCCGATGCCAGGGCCGGGATCGTCTCGCCCCAGGGGATCATCACCGGGGCCATGCCGACCACGGCCAGCATGTCGACCGCGTTCTTGTCGGGCACGCGGATCTTGATGTTCTTCAGGCCCTCGAGATCGGCGACCTTGACCTTGAGATGCAGATACTGCGTCGGCCACGGCACGATGTAGAGGATCTTCTGGTTGTTGCGCGCGGCGACCTTCTCGTATTCGGGCCGCACATATTTGTGCAGCACCTTGAGCTCGTCCATCGAACCGCACAGGAAGGGAATGCTCTCGACGCCCATGAAGGGCTCGTCGCCGACCTGCTGGATGTTGAGGACGTCGGCGAGCGGCACGAGGCCGTCGCGTACGGCGCGCAGGTGCTCGGGGCCCTTGAAGCCGAGCTGGCCGCCCGCCTTCACGGTGATGGCGACCGAGCCGTTGCTCTGCTTCTTCACTTCCTCCGCGAACGCCATCGCATTCTGGGTGTGGAAATTGCCGTCCGGCCAGACCGTCGACATGTCCCAGTTCGTCGTCGTCGCCGCCCGCGCGCGGGTGGAGATGTGGCCGGCGGCGAGCAGCGTCGCTGCGCCCGCGGTGAAATTCCGTCGCGTGATCATCGAGCCCCTCCGTTTGTTACCGCACGCGCTGACGCATCAGCGCGCGTACCCGTAGACTGCAGCCGCATTGTCGGCGGACACCAGCCCGCTGTCGATGTCGTCCTTGACCGCTGCGCGGTCGCGCTCGATGGGAGCACCGATGCCGGCGCCGCCGGGCGTGTGCACCACCAGCCTGTCATCCGGCGGCACCTGCTGAAAGCCCTTGCCGCGCAGCTTCTTGCCGGACTTGAGGCCGACATAGCCGGCCTCGCCGTTCTTGCCGCCATCGCGCCCGCGCGGCGGATGGTCGATGCGGTCGAATGCGGCGAGGATGTCGAATGGCGCATCGACGCCGCTGCCGACTTCGATGATCTGGCCGAGGCCACCGCGGGTGCGCCCTGCCCCGCCGGAATCCGGACGCAGCTCCTTGCGCCAGAAGATCAAAGGCGTCTGTGTCTCCGCGATCTCGACCGGCGTGCCGCGCACGCCGCTGGGATAGGCAGTCGCCGAAAGGCCGTCCTTGCCGAAGCGCGCGCCGGTGCCGCCATTGGAGGTCACCGCCATCGAGAACCCGTAATTGCCGCCGACACCCGAACGGGTCTGGCCGCGCACGTTGAGATTCCACAGGCAGGACGTGCCCTCGGCCGGCACGCGCTCGGGAATGATCTGGCGCAGGCAGCCGAACACCACGTCGGGCAGCATCTGGCCGATGATGTGGCGCGAGGCGACCGGCGCGGGCTTGGGCGCATTGAGGATCGCGCCCGGAGGCGCCGATACCGTCAGCGGCGAGAGCGAGCCGGCATTGTTCGGGATCTGCGAGGCGACGACGCAGCCGAGCCCGAACACGGTGTAGGCCGTGGTGTAGGACAAGGGCACGTTGATGCCGAACTTCGAGGCGGCCGAGGTGCCGTCGAAATCGACGTGGATGCCGGTGTCCGAGATCGTCAGCGTCGCGGCCAGCGTCACCGGCGCATCGTAGCCGTCGACCACCATGGTATTGCGCCAGCTGCCCTTCGGCAGCTTTGCGATTTCGGCGAGAACTGCCTCGCGCGAGCGGTCGCAGATGTAGTCGCCGAGCTCGTCGAGCGTGTCGATGCCGAACTCGGTCATCATCTCGACCAGCCGCTCGCAGCCGACGTCGTTGCAGCCGGCGAGCGAATAGGTGTCGCCCTCGGTGTCGATCGGCAGCCGCGTGTTGGTGCGGATCATCGCCATCAACGTCTCGTTGACAACGCCCTGATCGATCAGCTTCAGCATGGGGATGTAGAGCCCCTCCATGAACACGTCAGTGGCATCAGGGCCGAAGCCGATGCCGCCGATGTCCATGAGATGGCTGGTGCAGGAGAACAGCGCGACGACCTTGCCGTCCTTGAAGCAGGGCGTGGTGACGACGAAATCGTTGAGATGGCCCGTGCCCATCCAGGGATCGTTGGTGATGTAGGCGTCACCTTCCTTCATCGTCTCCAGCGGGAAATGATTGATGAAGTGCTTGACCGATTCCGCCATCGAGTTGACGTGACCGGGCGTGCCGGTCACCGCCTGCGCCAGCATGCGTCCTTTGAGGTCGAACACGCCGGCCGAGAGATCGCCGCATTCGCGCACGATCGGGCTGAACGCGGTGCGCAGCAGCACCTGCGCCTGCTCCTCGACCACGGCGATCAGCCGGTGCCACATGATCTGAAGGTCGATCAGGCTCGCGCCATTTTCCTTGCTCATGGTCAGGCCGCCTTCCGTTCCATGACGATGCTGCCGGCACCGTCGATATGCGCGTCAAAACTGGTGGAGACGAATGTTGACGTCTCGTCCTCTGCGATCACGGCGGGACCCGCGATGGTCGCGCCCGGCGCCATGTCCTCACGGCGATAGAGAGGGATCTCGATCACCTCCCCGGCCCTTCCGTCGAAGAACTTCCGGCTGCCGGAGGCCTTGGCCGCGGGCTTGCGCGTGACGGCCGCAACGGCGGACGGATTGCGCGCCTCGGTGGTGGCGAGCACCGACCAGCTCAACACCTCGATCGCAGCGCCCGGGATCGGGCGCTCGAACATCGCCGAATAATCCGCCTCGAACTTCTGGCGCAGGCCGGCGAGATCGGCCGAAGTCAGCGGCCGGTTCGGCAGCTCGACGGTGATCTCGTGGCCCTGGCCGACATAGCGCATGAAGGCCGCACGGCGCTCCCGCACCGGTGCACCGGCCGCACCCGGCTCGACCAGCGCGCGCGCCTCGGTCACCATATCCTGCAACAGGTCGGAGACCGCCTTGGTGTCGAAATCGTCGAGCCGCACATGGCGGCTGCGCACCAGTTCATAGGCGATGGGAGCCGCGAGGAATCCGACCGCCGAGCCGACGCCGGCATTCGACGGCACGATCACCTTGGACACGCCGATCTTCTCGGCGACACGGGCCGCATGCAGCGGCGCAGCGCCACCGAATGCGATCAGCGTGTGCTGGCCGACGATCTCGCCGCGCTCGACCGCATGCACGCGCGCGGCGCTCGCCATGTTCTCGCAGACGACCTCATGCACGGCATAAGCGGCAGTCTCCGCCGACAGGCCGAGCGGTTCACCGACATTGCTCAGCAAAGCCTTCTTGGAAAGCTCCGGGTCGAGCTTGATCGTACCGCCCGCAAAGGCATCGGGATCGATCATGCCGAGGGCCACGTCCGCATCCGTCACGGCCGGACGCTGGCCGCCGCGGCCGTAGCAGGCCGGTCCCGGCTCTGACGAGGCGCTCTCCGGGCCGACGGTGACGCGCTTCATGGCATCGACATGGGCGATCGAGCCGCCGCCGGCGCCGATCTCGACCATCTCGATCACGGGAATGCGCACCGGCAGACCGGAGCCCTTGAGGAAGCGCGCCGCGCGGTCGACCTCGAACACGCGCGAGGTCTCGGGCTGATACTTTTCAATCAGGCAGATCTTTGCGGTGGTGCCGCCCATGTCGAAGGAGAGCACCTTGCTCTCGCCGAGGCGTGCGGCGATCTGCGCCGAGAAGATCGCCCCGCCGGCGGGACCGGATTCGACGAGACGCACGGGAAAGCGCCGCGCCGTCTCGATCGAGGTGACGCCGCCGCCTGACGTCACCAGATAGATCGCGCCGCGGAACTGCTCGACCTGCAGGGCATCGGCCATGCGGGCAAGGTAACCGTCGATCAGCGGCTGCACATAGGCATTGGCGACCGCCGTCGACGTGCGCTCATATTCGCGGATTTCCGGGCAAACGGCCGACGACACCGTTACGGAGATGCCGGGCATCTCCTCGGCGATGATCGCCGCGGCGCGGCGCTCATGCTCGGGATTGGCGTAGGAGTGCAGGAAGGCGATGGCGACGCTCTCGACCTTCAGCTCGCGCAATTTCGGCGCGAGTGCGCGCACGGCCGTCTCGTCCAGCGGGAGACGAATGGCGCCGTGGGCGTCGATGCGCTCGGGGACGGTGAAGCGCAAGGAACGCGGCGCCAGCGGCTTCGGCTTGTCGATGCCGAGATCATACTGGTCGTAGCGGCTCTCGGTGCCGATATCGAGCACGTCGCGGAAGCCATCCGTCGCGATCAGCGCCGTTTTTGCGCCGCGGCGCTCGATGATCGCGTTGGTCGCGAGAGTCGTCCCGTGAATAAAGACGTCGATGTCGCTGATATGGGCACGCGCATCGGCGAGGATAAGACGCATGCCGTCCAGCACGGCCTGCTCGGGGCGCTGCGGCGTCGTCAACACCTTGCGCGTCTTACGGTCCTGCCCCACGTCCAGCACGATGTCGGTGAACGTGCCACCGATATCCACGGCAAGCCGCACCTCGGCTCCCTCAAGCATTCCAAATTCTCCGGCTGATCGTCAAAACTCAGGGCGAAAGCGCAGCAATTTCCATGCCATGGACGGCAAGGACAAAGCCGCGCCCGGCCATTCTGCTTGGCACCTATGCAATAGGCAAGGCGTGTTCGCCGCCCGCGCGATCAGAGCAGGAATGCAAGCGCCGCTTCGCAGCGCTCCTCGACCTTGAGAGTGAGGAGATCGTCGGCCCGGGTGCGGCCGAGATTGACCGCAGCGATCGGGATTTTGCGGTTCGCGGCCGCCTGCACGAAGCGGAATCCGGAATAGACCATCAGCGATGAGCCGACGATCAGCATGGCGTCGGCCTGCGACAGATGGTCATGCGCGGTTGCGACGATGTCGCGTGGCACGTTCTCGCCGAAGAACACGACGTCGGGCTTGAGGATGCCGCCGCAGGCGTCGCAAGCAGGCACGTTGAACGAGGAAAAATCCGAATGCTCCAGATCCGCGTCACCGTCCGGCGCATCCGCCGCGTCGAGCGCCAGCCATTCCGCGTTCATGCGTCCCAGCGTGTCCTGGAATTCGCTGCGCGGCGTTTTCGCTCCGCAGCCCATGCAGCGGACGAGATCGAGCCGGCCGTGCAAATCGATCACCTGCCGGTGGCCGGCGGATTGATGCAGCCGGTCGACATTCTGGGTCAGCAGCATTTCGCAGCGGCCGCTCGCCTCGAGGCGTGCCAGTGCATGATGCGCATCATTCGGCCTCGCCTGGCCGAACCGCCGCCAGCCGATCAGGCTGCGGGCCCAATAGCGCCGGCGCGTGTGCTCCTCATTCATGAAGGCCTGGAAATTGACCGGCTGGGTCCGTTTCCAATTGCCATGGCTGTCGCGGTAGTCGGGAATACCCGAATTGGTGCTGCAGCCGGCGCCGGTCAGAACGAACAGACGTTCGTGCCGGCCGACGAAATCCTGGAGCGGGGAGTTTGCCACCGGGGGAGTTGTCATGGCGCAGATGTAGTCTGCGCCGGCGAGTTTTGCCAGATGCCGCACGGAGCTCCGCCTTCGGCGAACCGAGCTAGCTCGCCCAGTTCTCGCGAAACTCGGGAAACAGCGTCAGGCCTCCGCAGGCATAGATGGTCTGCCCGGTGATGTAGCTCGCATCGTCGGAGGCGAGGAAAGCGAACACGGCCGCGATCTCCTCGGGCGTGCCGACACGGCCGAGCGGAATGTGGCTGGTGACGACACCGCGCTTTTCGGGATCGCCGGTCCAGGCCGCGTTGATCGGCGTGTCGATGGCGCCGGGGCCGACCGCATTGACGCGAATGCCGCGGTTCGCGAATTCGAGCGCCAGCGTCCGCGTCAGGTTGGCCATGCCGCCCTTGCTGATGGAGTAGGCGAGATAGCCGGGTTTCGGAATGATCTGGTGGACGCTGGAGCAGTTGATGATGCTGCCGCCTCCGCCACGCGCGACGTAGTGTGCCAGCGCCTTCTGCGCGCAGAGCACGGCGCCGTTGAGGTTGACGTCGATGATGCGGCGATAGGTTTCGATGTCGAGCGCATCGCTCGGCGATTCCTGCTGGAAGCCGGCATTGTTGACGAGGCAGTCGAGGCGCTTGAAGCGCGCCAGCACCGTCTCGAACATCGCGGCGATGTCCTGCTCGTCGCCGACATTGGCCTTGACGACGATGTGATCGAGCCTGCCGTGACCGCGGTCGCTCGACGCCGTCCGCGCCAGCGCCAGCGTCTCCTCGGCCCTTTCGGCGTGTTCGAAATAATTGATGGCGACGGTCGCGCCTTCCTGCGCGAGCCGGATGGCGACGGCCCGGCCGATGCCTTGCGAGGCGCCGGTCACCAGCGCGTATTGGCCGACGAGGCGCGAAGGAAAGGAGGTTGAGCGTTCGGTGTACGGCATGTGTTTTCTCCAGATGCGTGATCATGGATGGAACCGGCATTTTGTTCCATCCCTTCGGCGCATCCCTGGGATTCACTCGACGCGACGCGCCAGCGGCGAGGTCAGGATCTGATAGAGGATAATCGCGCCGAAGGTCGCCGTACCGATCCCGCCGATCGTGAACGCGCCGAACTTGAGCGTGAGGTCGCCGGCGCCCGCGGTCAGCGCCACGGCGACGGTGATGAGATTCGCAGGATTTGCGAAGTCGACCTTGTTCTCGACCCAGATCCGGCCCGCCATCGCGGCGATCAGGCCGAATAGCACGATCGAGAGGCCGCCGATGACGGGACCCGGGATCGAGAGAATCAGCGCGCCGAATTTCGGCGAGAAGCCGAGCAGGATCGACACCGTTGCCGCGAAGGCAAACAGCAGGGTCGAATAGACCTTTGTCGCGGCCATGACACCGATATTCTCGGCATAGGTGGTGACGCCGGTGCCGCCTCCGCAGGCCGCCACGATGGTGGCGAGGCTGTCGGCGAACAAGGCGCGGCCGAGATAGGCATCCAGACTCCGGCCCGTCATGGCGCCGACGGCCTTGATGTGTCCGAGATTCTCGGCGACGAGGATGACCGCAACCGGCGCGATCAGGAAGATCGCATCGGCCTGGAAAGTCGGCGTGGTGAAGCTCGGCAGGCCGAGCCACGGCGCGGCCGAGAGCTGGGTGAAGTCGATCGGCTTGCCGAAACCGAGGCCGTTCGCGAACAGCATGTACAAAAGATATCCGCCGATCGCGCCGAGGATGATCGGCAGGCGACGCCACAGGCCGGGCGCGGCAACGGCCACCACGCCGATCATCAGTACGGTGGCGAGCCCGATCCCGGTGTCGAACCCATTCGCGCTCACCGCCTTGACCGCGACCGGCGCGAGGTTGAGGCCGATCGCGGCGACGACGGCGCCGGTGACGGCCGGCGGCATCAGGCGCTCGACCCAGCCTGTGCCCGACCACATCACGATCAGCGCGATCACGCCATAGAGCACGCCCGCGCCGACGATGCCGCCGAGAGCAACCGAGATGTTCGGATTCGGCCCCTGCCCGGCATAGCCGGTGGCGGCGATGACGACGGCAATGAAGGCGAAGCTCGAGCCGAGATAGCTCGGCACGCGCCCCGCCACGGTGACGAAGAAGATCAACGTGCCGATGCCGGAGAACAGGACCGCAACATTGGGATCGAATCCCATCAGCAGCGGCGCGATGATCGTCGAGCCGGACATCGCGACGCAATGCTGCAGACCGGAGACGATGGTCTGGCCCCAGGGCAGCCGCTCCTCCGGCATGATCACGCCCGAGGACTTGAGTTTCCAGCGCGGGAAATAGCCCTGTGTCTGCTCGTCCGAGCCCGTTGCGATCGTCATGTTCCCCCCAGTTGCGGTGCAGCGATTGATGTTCGTGCGATCCGACAAAAATGTGATTGTCGCTTCTGCGGCGCCCATCACATGATGCGAGTCATGCAAGATTCAAATCTTGCGAAATCAATGCGTTCCGGGGCTCATCATATGACACAGATTGCGATCCAGCCAGCCGTCCATCGCCGGCATCAGCCCTGGTACAAGATCCTCTATGTCCAGGTTCTGATCGCGATCGCGCTCGGTGTGCTCGTCGGCTATTTCTATCCCGATCTCGGAAAGTCGCTGAAGCCGCTCGGCGACGGCTTCATCGCGCTGATCAAGATGATGATCGCGCCTGTGATCTTCTGCACCGTGGTGCACGGCATCTCCTCGATGGGCGACCTCAAGCGCGTCGGCCGGGTCGGGCTGAAGTCGCTGATCTATTTCGAGACCGTTTCGACCGTGGCTCTCGCGGTCGGCCTCCTCGTCGGCGAGATCCTGCAGCCCGGGCACGGCTTCAACATCGACCCGGCCACGATCGATCCGAAGTCAGTGGCGACTTACGTCACCAAAGCCAAGGAAGAGGGCATCGTCGCCCATCTGATGGCGATCATCCCCGACAGTTATGTCGGCGCGATCGCGCGCGGCGACCTGTTGCAGGTGCTGCTGATCTCGATTCTCTCCGGCTTCGCCATCGCCTTCCTCGGCAAGGCCGGCGAGCCGATCGCGGAGGCGATCGACAAGGCGGCGAAGATGTTCTTCGGCATCATCCGCATCATCGTGCGCGTGGCGCCGATCGGCGCCTTCGGCGCTATGGCGTTCACCGTCGGCGCCTATGGCCTCGGCTCGCTGCTCAACCTCGCCGCCCTGATCGGGACGTTCTATCTCACCAGCATGCTGTTCGTGCTGATCGTGCTGGGCGCGATCGCCCGCCTCGCCGGCTTCTCGATCCTGCGCTTCATCGCCTACATCAAGGACGAGCTCCTGATCGTGCTCGGCACCTCGTCGTCGGAAACGGTGCTGCCGCAGATGATCCAGAAAATGGAGCATCTCGGTGCCTCGCGCTCGGTGGTCGGCCTCGTGATCCCGACCGGCTACAGCTTCAACCTCGACGGCACCAACATCTACATGACGCTGGCGACGCTGTTCCTGGCGCAGGCGACCAACACTCATTTGACCATCTGGCAGGAGCTCGGCATTCTCGGCATTGCCATGATCACCTCGAAGGGCGCTTCGGGCGTGACCGGTGCCGGCTTCATCACGCTCGCCGCCACGCTCTCGATCGTGCCTGATATTCCGATCCAGTCGATCGCGATCCTGGTCGGCATCGACAAGTTCATGAGCGAGTGCCGCGCGCTGACCAATCTGATCGGAAACGGTGTCGCCTGCGTCGTCATCAGCATCTCCGAAGGCGAGCTCGACCGCGAGGCGCTGCACGAGACCATGGCGCATCCGCTGGAGATGGGTGAGGCGCTCGAGCCGGGCGGAAGCGCGGCGTCGTAGGCCGCGCGCGGTGTCCCTCCCGCACGTCCAGCGCGCCCGGTTCCATGCGGTAGTTTACCGGAGTGGTAAGTTGGTGCAGTCCGAGTCACAACAGAAGCGTTGGGATCACTTATTGATAGTTATTCTTTCCACCCGACGCGCTGGGGGCAGAGCGTCGGGTATTTGATAGTCGCTGCCAAGACTCGCTTTCAAGACTCGCTTTCAAGACTCGCTTTCAAGACTCGCTTTCAAGACTTGCTTTCAAGACCCGCTTTCACATCAAGACCGCGAGGCGGGATCAGGTGATCCCGCCATGCTCTCCCTGCCCCGTGGCGGCAAGATCAAGCCGCCGCGTGATGCCGATCGCCTGCAGGAACGCCTCGTCGTGGCTGACGACGAGCAGCGCGCCGTCATAGGCCCGCAAGCCTGCTTCGACGGCCTCGATGGAGTCGATGTCGAGGTGATTGGTCGGCTCGTCCAGAATCAGAAGCGCCGGCGGCGCTGAACCGCCGAGCACGCAGGCAAGCCCCGCGCGAAACATCTGGCCGCCGCTCAGGCTTCGAGCTTCTTGCAAAGCCGCATCGGCGCGAAACATGAAGCGCGCCAACGCCGCATGGCATTCATTCGCCCCGGCCTTCGGATTGAGCCGCCGGAAGTTCTCCAGGATCGAGACCTCAGGGTCGAGCAGGCTGACCGCCTGGTCGAACAGCGCGAAGTCCGGCCTGACCCGCACGATGCCCGAAAACGGCCGCAGTTCGCCGGCGATCAACTTCAGCAGCGTCGTCTTGCCGGAGCCGTTGGGCCCGACCAGCGCGACGCGCTCGGGACCGACGATCGCGAGCGAGAGATCGCGCAGGATCGGCAGTTCCGGCCGGTAGCCGGCGCTGACGCCGTCGAGCCAGAGCACCTCCCTGCCCGGCGGCAGATGTGTCGCCGGCAGCTTCACCGACAGCGGCTGCAGAATCTCGATGCGGCGGCGCGCGGTGTCGACCGCGTCGAGCGCCTCGGCGCGCCGCCGCTCGGCGATTTGCGCGGTCTTGCCGCCGGAATCCTCGCTGCGATCCCTGCGCGCACCGGCGAGGATGCGCGGCATGTCGCCTTTCGCGCGCTTCTTCCGGCCGCCGCTGTCCTTTTGCGCCTTCCTCTCGACGGCCGCCTGGGCCTTGACGTCGATCTCGGACAAGCGCTTCTCGGCATGCGCGAGGTCGTGCCTGACGGCCGCGAGCTCGACGGCCTTTTGCGCACGGTAGCTCGTCCAGTTGCCGCCGTAACGCGTGGCACCGAGCGAGGTCAGCTCGACGATCGCATCCATGGTTTCGAGCAGACCGCGGTCGTGGCTGACGACGATCGCTCCGCCACGCCAGGCGGCGAGCAGATCGGTGACGGCCTCGCGTCCGTCCCTGTCGAGATTGTTGGTGGGCTCGTCGAGCAGCAGGAAATCCGGTTCGGAAAAGATCAGCGCCGCGAGACGAACGCGTGTGATCTGACCGCCGGACAGGCGGGATAGCTCCGTCTCGGCGGACGGTCCGAACCCGAGCCGCGCCAGCGCGGCCTCGAGCCGCGCTTCGAGCGTCCAGTCGATCGTGGCGATCTCGTCGGCGGAGGCATCGCCTCGCTCGGCACGACGCAGCAGCTCCAGCCCCTGCCGCACACCGAACAGATCGGCCACGGTCGCTCCCGCAGGCGACTGCACGTCCTGACGCAGCAGGCCGATGGTTCCGTTGATCAGGACGCGCCCGGACTGGGGAATATGATCGCCCGAGATCGCGGCCAGCAGCGTCGTCTTGCCGACGCCATTGCGGCCGACGAGACCGGTCCGCTCGGCCGCGAATGTCAGATCGATGCTGGAAAGGAGAGACCGGCCGTCAGGCGTGGACAGCGACAGGTTCGACAGGATGATTGAAGCAGGCATGGAATTCCCCGTGGGCAAGGCGGATGGGCTTTGCGGTCGGGATGAAATCCATGGCTTCGAATATCCTTGTTGAGAGCCCGCTCATAATCCCGCCGGGCGGCAAGATCAAGCCATGTCCTTGGCGAAGCCCTCGATGCTTCACGAACTCTTTGATGGACGCTTCGTGTCGTGAACGATAGAGGCGGATAACGCCCGATTTTTCAATGGCTCAACCAAGAGGCCAGCTCTTGAACGGCAGGCAGAACAACGCCCTCGCCCAACTGCTCCAGCAAGCCTTCATGGCTTTGCGAACCAAGCAGTTCGATGCTGCAGCGCGGCTTGCCGGCGAAGCCCTCAAATCCCATCGCACGGACCGCAACGCGGTGATGATCCTGGCGCACGCGCTGATCGGCCTCGGCCGCACGGAAGAGGCGATCGCGCCGCTGGCACGCGCCGCCAAACGCAATGACGATCCTGAAGTCGAGACGCTGCTCGGCCACGCGCTGTGCGGCGCACGGCGCGTGAATGACGGACTCGCGCAATTGCGCCGGACCGCCTCTCGCCGCCCACCCTATCTGCCGGCGTTTCAGGAGCTTGCCGGCCAGCTCGCGAATATCGGCGAGATCGGTGCGGCGATCGGAATCATAGAACAGGCCCTCGCGCTCGCACCCGGCAGCATCGATTTGCAGCTCGACCTGGGCCGCATGCATGTGCGCAACAACAACCGCAGCGAAGCGCGCAGTGTCCTGACTGTCGCGCGCACCGCAGCGCCGGGACGCCCCGACATCCTGACCGAGCTCGCCTGGGCGGAACTGCTTGACGGGGCTTATGCCGAGGCCGCCGACACCTATCGTCACGCGCTCGGGCTTCGCCCGGACGACACGCTGTCCCGCGCCAATCTCGCAATCTGCCTGATGGAGATGGGCGAGCGCGCCGGCGGCGAGACCGCTTTGCGTTCGGTGCTTCGCGGACGGCCGCACATGCTCGGTCGCGCCGCCTTCGCGATGGCGGCATCGTCGCACGGCCGCTTCTTCTTCCGCCCGAGCGCGGCAGCGAAGTTCCTGGAGCGCGAGCCGGAGCGCGTGGCTACGCCCTGAATCTCCGCCGGTACAGTCCCGGCTCGCTCTTCAGCGTGGCGCGCAAGGCGTGAACCCTCTTCGCTTCATCCTCGGTGAAGGACGAGGTCTGCCGCGTCCAGTCCTCGCGCTTGACCGGAATACACTGCGCGATCGGCGTCCCCTTGGGCAGCACGCCGCGAAAGGCGGTGTTGTGCCAGTGCGCCGGAAAGTGGATCCAGCTGTCGCTGTAACGATCGCAATCGACGAGCCCACTCAGCGTCGTGAAGGGCAGGTCGAAGCGATTGACCGGGTGCGTGAAGAACAGGGCGTAGCCTTCCGGGGCCTCGATGGTCCAGAGATTATGAAACTTGATGACGAAGCGATCGGCTTCGAACAGCGGCGAGCCGGTGAGTTGCCCCTGGTCGTGAAAGCTGATGGGCGAGCGCGGAAATTCGATCTCTCCACCCGGCGGGATGTCGTTGTCCCAGACGATCTCGCCATCCTCGACCCTGAGATCGCAGATCAGCGGGATCAGAAACCCGCATGTCATCGCATCGATGAACGGCGGACAGCGCTTGATCGTCTCGTCGTCCTGCTGGTTGAGCGCGCTGAAGGCCGTCGCCGGCATTGTCTTGAGCCAGTCGGGAACGCCCAGGTTGGCCGGGACCGGCTGCGGCAGCAGGCCTTCGAGCTCTTTGGGGCAGCGAAATTTGATCGCGAGCTTGTTGTTATTGGTTTGCGAGGACATTGGGCATCCCAGCCGGATGCCCTACTGATAAACGGAAAACGTCCTGCGTCAAAGCGCCGCAGTGGCCTCAATCATTACATCTTCGTCATGTTCGGATCGCCGGCTGTCCCGCCGCGCCGTGCAGGCGCGGCGGAGAGCCCAACCGTCATCAGCCCTTGAGCGCGGTGACCACCACCTCGATCAGCGCGCCGCCGCCGAGATCGGCGACACCGACGGTGGCGCGGGTCGGCAGATTGTCGCCGAAGAACTCGGTCCAGGCCGCATCCATGTCCTTCTTCTTGGAGAGATCCGTGACGAAGATCGAGGCGCTGACGACGCGGCTCTTGTCGGTGCCGGCTTCCTTCAGGTAGCCCGCGATCTTGCCGAGGATGTTGCGGGTCTGGTCGCCCATCGAAACGCTGGTGTCGTCAGCGATGGTGCCGCCGACGAAGACGAAGCCGTTGGCTTCGACGGCGCGGTGCATGATGGGCGTACGGATGCTGCGGGTGATGCTCATGATGTCCTCTTCTTAGAGCGTGGAGGGGTGGAAGCGGTCGATGCCGAGATCGCTGACCCGGGTCTGGGTGCCGCCATTGACGATCAGCTCCGCCATGACGGCGCCGGCGCCGGGGCCGAGCTGGAAGCCGTGCAGCGAGAAGCCGAACTGGTGATAGAGCCCCTTGTGACGGCTGCTTGGACCGAACACGGGGATGTCGTCCTTCATCTTCGCCTCGATGCCGGCCCAGGCGCGGACGATGGTCGCGCTGCGCATCACCGGAAACAGCTCGAAGACGGTCTGCGCGCTGGTCGCAAGGCTCTTCCAGTCCAGCACCGTCTCGTTGCGGTCCTGGTAGGGCGTCGCCAGATGACCGCCGCCGATCAGCACCGTGCCGTTCTTGAACTGCTTGAAGGACAGCTTTCGCCCTCGCAGGATCACGACGGGGTCGATGAAATGCGGCACGCGCGAGGTGATCATCAGCATCGGCGCCACGGTCTCGACCGGCACGGGCTCGCCGAGATCGGCGGCGATCTTGCCGGCCCAAGCGCCGGCCGCATTGACGAGCACGGGCGCGGCAAAGCTCTCCGACCCGACATCGACATGCCAGAGGCCGTCGCTGTAGCGGATGTTGGTCGCCGCTACGCCCTCTCGCACGGTCGCACCGAGCTGCTGGGCCTTGCGGCGGAACGCCGTCGTCGTCTGCGCGGGGTTGGCGGCGCCGTCGCGCCGCGAGACCACGCCGCCGGGACAGGTCTCGGCCACCGCAGGCACCAGGCGCCGCAACTCGGCCGCGTCGATCAGCTCCTCATGGGTGAAGCCGAGCGCGTTGAGCTCGGCGACGCGCGCGCGGCAGACCGCAAGCTCCTCCTCGTTCTCGGCTACCAGCACCTGGCCGTAGCTCTCAAAACTGCAATCGTCGTCGAGGAGATCGTTGATCTTCTCCCAGATCCCCATCGAGCGGATCGAGAGCGGGATCTCCGGAATGTGCCGCGCGAGCTGGCGCACGCCACCGGCATTGACGCCGGAGGCGTGGCGGCCGGCATAATCCTTCTCGATCAACACCGGTTTCAGGCCGGCGAGGCACAGATGCAGCGTGGTCGAGCATCCGTGGATGCCACCGCCGACGACGATCGCATCCACGTTTTGGCTCATCCGCGCACCACGGCCTTCACGTCGGCCTCGCTCTTCGGAACGGCGGCGAGCTCGGCGAGCGTGATCGGCTTCACCGGCGCGCGCAGCCGGTAGTAACCGATCTCCTGCGGCGTCTTCCCGCGCGCCTGCGCCATCAGCTCGGTGACGGTGAGACCGCAGAGCCTGCCCTGGCACGGACCCATGCCGGTGCGGCGATAGGCCTTGAGCTGGTTCGGCCCGGTCGCACCGATCGCGACGGAATCGAGCACGTCCTTGGCGGTGACCTCCTCGCAGCGGCAGACGATGGTGTCGCCCGAGGGAATGCGGAACTGCGGTGCGGGCCGGAACAGCGTATCGAGGAACAGGCGGCCGCGCTCGGCCTTGGCGAGATCGGAACGGAGCGTTGCCATCGCGGGAAGTTTTGCGGCAGAAGCAGGCGCCAGTGCCTCCACCGCCGCGCGCGCCGCGATGCGGCCACGAACCACGGCTGCATTGGCACCACCGATGCCGGCGCCGTCGCCGGCGATCGCGATGCCGGCGACCGAGGAATTGCCGCTCGGGTCCAGCACCGGCGACCAGCACAATTGCAGATCATCCCAGCGATGCTCGATGCCGGCCGCCATTGCCAGGTTGACGTTGGGCACGACGCCCTGATGCAGCAGCAGCAGATCCGCGGGAATGGTCTCGCGCTTGCCGCCGACGACGTAGCTCACGCTGGCAAGCTGGCCATCACCGGAGGCCGCAAGCTCCGTGATGCCAGAGACGACCTGCACCTTCGCCTTCACCTCACGCATCATGGAGAGGCCCTTGCTGAAATAGGGCGAGGTCAGGAAGGCGAAAGCGTGCGGCAGCGCCGCGAAATAATTGCCGCGCTCGGTGGTGTCGAGGATGCGATCGATACGGCCGCCGAGCCGCAGGATCTGCGCGGCCAGCAGCCAGAGCAGCGGCCCCTGCCCCGCGATCACGGTGCGGCCATCGGGCACCAGCGCCGAGGACTTCAGCATGGTCTGCGCTGCGCCTGCAGTCATCACGCCCGGCAGCGTCCAGCCGGGAATCGGGAACGGCCGCTCCAGCGCGCCGGTCGCGAGGATCACGCGCTTCGCCTTGACGAAAGCCGAGGCGCCGCCGATGGAGACGGCGATGTCGAGGTTGCGATCGAGGCTCCAGACCGTCGCGCGGTGAATGACCTCGGCGCTGCTCGCACGCAGCGCCTGCACGAGATCGGCGCCGACCCAATAGTCCGCGCCGAGCTGATTGCGGTCGGTCACGGGCGTGGACGAGATGGCGCGAAACACCTGGCCGCCGGGGCCGATATTCTCGTCGAGCAGCAGCGTCGCAAGACCTGCTTCTGCGGAGGTCGCGGCAGCGGCAAGGCCGGCAGGGCCGGCGCCGATCACCACGACGTCGTAATCTTCGCGCTTGGGAGCCACACTCATTTTCCGATCTCCCGCTTGCCCTTCTGGATCTCGACCTGCATGCCCTCGGCGACAGGCACGAGGCAGCCCTGCCGATTGCCGACGCCGTCGATGGTGACGAGGCAATCGAAGCACACGCCCATCATGCAATAGGGCAGACGCGGCGCGCCGCTCACCGCGGTGGAGCGCCGCGCGTCAACGCCGGACGCCAGCAGCGCGGCCGAAACGGTGTCGCCCTGGCGCGCCGCGACGGCGACGCCGTCGACGAAGATCTGCACTTGTGGACGCTTGTCCAGCTCGGATCTCTTGAACATGGGGATGCCTCTTGGCTCCTTCCTGAAGTCTTCAATAGCCGCTGCTGTTCGCCGCGCCCGCACCGCCAAAGCGGCTAGCCGAGAACGCGCCGACCAGCTCGGGCTCGAGCGCGCCTTGCGCCACCATCCGCGCGATCTCGAATGCATGGTTGGAGGCGAGCGTCACGCCGGAATGGCAACAGGCGACGAAGGCGCCGGGATGCGTCTCCGACTGGTCGTAGATCGGGAAACCGTCCTGCGGCATGACGCGGATGCCGGACCAGCTCCTGACCACGTTGAGCCGCGCCAGATGCGGGAACATCCGCTGCGCGCGATCAGCCATGACGCCGCTGATCGAAGGCTTTAGTGTACGATCGTCCAGCTCGTCTTCCTTGCTGTCGCCGATCATCACCGTGCCCTCGTCGGTCTGGCGGATCGTGGTCAGCGGATGCGGCAGGAACGGCATGGTGCGCTCGGTCACGACGACCTGGCCCCGGGTCGGGCCCATCGGCGCATAGAGGCCCACCATCGGCGCCAGCGTCTGGTTGGCATTGCCGGCGGCGAGCACGATCTTGGCGGCGCGCAGCTCGCCTTTCGGCGTGGTCAGGCGGAATTCGCCACCGCTCTTGCTGATCGCCGAGACCGGACGCTCCGGAAAATAGTCGATGCCGAACGCCCTAAAGCCGGTGTGGAAGGCGCGGAACGTGCGCAATGAATTGACGTGGCCATCGAGCGGGCAATAGCTGCCGCCGGACACTTCGGGCCCGATCAGCGGCAGCGCCTTCTTGATCTCGGAGGGCCGCAGCATCTCCATCTTGTAGTCGGCCGCGCCGGCCTGGTTGTGCATGCGCTTGACGAGCTCGGTGCGCTGGCCGAATTCGTCCTCGCCGAGGGTGAGATGAAAACCGCCGTTCTGCTGGAGCGCGACGTCGAGTCCGGTCTGCTGCTTCAGCTCGGAAGCAAGGCGGCCCCACGCCTGCGAGGCCTGCACGGTCCACACCGTATAGGCGGGCATGCCCAGGCCCTTGCTCTGCACCCAGACCAGTGCAAAGTTCGCACGCGAGGCGCGCTTGGTGATGTCGCCTTCGTCGAGCACAGCGACGCGTCTGCCGAGGCGGCCGAGGCCCCAGGCAATGGCGGAGCCGAGCAGTCCGCCGCCGACGACGGCGACGTCGTAGTCTCCTGACATGAGTTCTCCTATCGTCCCGTGTCGCCCTTGCCGGCGAGCACGCGGTCGAGCCCGTAGAAGCGGTCGAGCAGAATGAGGGCGGTCATGGTGATCGCGATCACGCAGGCCGAGACCGACGTCACCAGCGGATCGATGTTGTCCTGGATGTAGAGGAACATGCGCACCGGCAACGTCTCGGTGCCGGGTGCCGCAAGGAAGACGGTCATGGTGAGATCGTCGAAGGACTGGATGAAGGCGAGCGCCCAGCCGCTGATGACGCCGGGCAGGATCAGCGGCAGGGTCACGCGGCGGAACAGCGTCCAGCCACCGGCGCCGAGCGAGACGGCGGCCATCTCGACGGTGCGGTCCATGCCGGTCGCCGCCGCCAAGGTCAGGCGCAACGCGAACGGAAACACGATGATCACATGCGCGATGATCAGCGCGGCAAAGCTGCCGCCGAGACCGGCCGAGGTGAAGAAGCGCAGGAAGGCGATGCCGAGCACGACATGCGGGATCATCAGCGGCGACAGGAACAACGCCGCCAGCGCATCGCGGCCGCGGAAACGATAGCGCGCGATGGCGAGCGCGGCCGGTACCGCGAACAGCAGTGCCACGAAGGATGATAGCGCGCCGAGGCCAAGACTGACCCAGAAGGCGTGGATGAATTCAGGGTAGTTCGCGATGGTCCTGAACCAGCGCAGCGAAAAGCCGTTGGTCGGCAAGGACAGAAAGCCCTCTGGCGTGAAGGCGACGAGGCAGACCACCAGGATCGGCGCCACCATCACGATGACGAAGATGGTATGGAAGATCAGCGCCAGCGGGCCGTTCCGGCTCATCGGAACACCTCCGCATAGCGCCGCTCGATCAGTGCGTTGCTGCCGACGACGATCAGCACCAGCGCGACCAGCAGCAGGGTTGCCACCGCGGCACCGAGCGGCCAGTTCAGCGTGTTGAGGAACTCGTCATAGGCGAGCGTCGCCGCGACCTTGAGCCTGCGGCCGCCGATAATCGCGGGCGTCGCGAAGGCGCTGGCCGAGAGCGAGAACACGATGATCGCGCCCGACAGCACGCCCGGCATGATCTGCGGCATGATGATACGGCGGATGATGGTCGCGGGCCCCGCGCCGAGCGACATCGCGGCGTTCTCGATCTGCGGATCGAGCCGCTGCAGCGCCGCCCACACCGACAGCACCATGAACGGCATCATGACATGCGCGAGCGCGACGACCATGCCGGTTTCGGTGAACATGAAGGGGATGGGGGAGCGCATCACCCCGAGCGACATCAAGAGCTTGTTGACGAGGCCGTTGTTGCCGCCGAACAGCAGCGCCCAGCCGAGCGTGCGCGCGACGACGGAGATGAGGAGCGGGCCGAGAATGACCAGCAGGAAGAAGCTCTTCCAACGACCGCTCATGCGGTTGAGGATGTAGGCTTCGGGCGCGCCCAGCAACGCGGTGAGCAGCGTGGTCAGGATCGCGATCCGAAACGTCCGCCAGAACATCTCGGCGTAATAGGGATCGGTCGCGATCTCGTGCCAGTTCTTGAGGATGAAGACCGGCTCGATGCCCTTGTACTGACCCCAATCGTGGAACGACAGCATCACCGTCATCGCCAGCGGAATCAGCAGCACGCCGACGAACAGCATCAAGGCGGGCGCCGTCAGCGCCCACGGTGCACGCGCGCTGCGCTCCTCGGCGGCCATGCTCATGCGACGGCCCTCGCGCGGACGCTCATGTCTTCGGGCCGCCAGGCGAGACGAACCGCATCGCCTTCGGCCGGCTGCGCCTGTCCGTCGTTCTGGCGGATCACGATCGCTGGGCCGCATTCGCTGTCGCACTGGAACAGCCAGTGATTGCCCTGGAAGATGCGGGTGACGATCTTTGCGCTGAGGCCAGCATCGCCAAAGCCGATCCGCTCGGGGCGAACGCTGACAGTCACAGCGCCGTTCAAGGCAGCCGGCGCCGGCGCACTCCAGGAGCCGGCCACTAGCCGTGCCGGCGTCGCGGTCCGGTCGATCGTGCCGGCAAAGTCGTTGGTCTTGCCGAGGAACTGCGACACGAAGGCCGAAGCCGGCCGCTCATATGTCTCCTGCGGCGTGCCGATCTGCTCGATCTTGCCCTGGCTCATCACCACGATGCGGTCGGACAGCGACATCGCCTCGTTCTGGTCGTGGGTGACGAGGATGGTGGTGGTGCCGATGGTACGCTGGATCTGGCGCAGCTCGATCTGCATCTCCTCGCGCAGCTTGGCGTCGAGGTTCGACAGCGGCTCGTCGAGCAAAAGCACGCTCGGCTTGATCACCAGCGCCCGCGCCAGCGCCACGCGCTGCTGCTGGCCGCCGGACATGCGGCGCGGATGGCGGTCTTCGTAGCCCGCGAGGCCCACCATCGCGAGCGCGGCACGGACGCGCTCGGCCCTATCGGCCCGCGCCACGTTGCGCATTTCCAGGCCGAAGGCGACGTTCTCCGCCGCCGTCATGTGCGGAAACAGTGCGTAGCTCTGGAACACGATGCCGAGCCCACGTTTCGCCGGATGAATCGCGGTCAGGTCCTTGCCCTCGAGGCGGATTGCACCGCGGGTGGGATCGAGGAAGCCCGCAATCATCTGCAGCGTCGTGGTCTTGCCGCAGCCGGACGGGCCGAGGAAGGAGATGAACTCCCCCTTCCCCACCGACAGGCTGAAGTCGTCGACCACAGTCTGCGCGCCGAACTGTTTTGCGACCCGGTCGAGCTCGAGATAGGCCATGACGCTGTCTCCGCTGCGAACGATCAGCGTTCGACCTCGCGATTCCAGCGCTTGGTCCACTCCTCGCGCTTCTCGTTGATGACGGTCCAGTCCGGATTGTAGAGCTTCGCCGCACGCTCGCCGATCGGCGCCATCTTGCCGAGCTCCGGCGGGATCACCAGCGATTTCAGCACCGGGCCGTAGCCATAGTCTTTCAGCATCACGAGCTGGATCTTGGGATCGAGCAGCATCTTGACGAAGCTCGACGCGAGCGGCGAAGCATTCGGCTTGGTGATCGGACACGCCGTCGTCAGCAGCGTCGCGGCGCCTTCCTTCGGGTAGACGAAGTCGACGGGGAAGCCGGTATTGGCAAAACTCTGCACGCGGCCGGTGCCCCACACCGCGATCACGGCCTGGCCGGACTGGAACAGCTCGGTCATCTTGCCCGGCGACGGCTCATAGGCGAGCACGTTCGGATTGATCTGCTCCTTGAAGATCTTGAAGCCGGAATCGACATTGGTCTCGCCGCCGCCATTCATCTTCGACAGCATCACCAGCGCTTCGAGGCCGTAGGTGTTGTTGATCGGCGGGATCACGAGCTGCTTGGCGTATTTCGTGTCCTTCAGATCGTTCCACGAGGTCGGCGGCGCCCAGCCTTTCTCCTTGAACACCTTGGTGTTGTACATCAGGCCCGTCGCGACGATGCCGATCGCGACCGCGCGATCGTCCTTGAAGCGCGCGGTGTCGTAGAGATCGGCCGGCAAGCCTTCGAGCTTGCCGCAGAAGCCGAGCTGCATCGCCTGATACATCGGGCCGTCGTCGACGATGGCGACGTCGATCTGCTGGTTGCCCTTCTGCGCCTGGAGCTTCGCCAGCGTATCGGTGGAGTTGCCGGCGACGTACTCGACCTTGACACCGTTCTCCTTCTCGAAGGCCGGGATCACCTCGTCCCGGATCGTCTTCTCGAACGAGCCGCCATACCCGGCGACATAGAGCGTCTTTTGCTGGGCCGAGGCGACCGAGGGGGCGGCGATGAGCGCTGCGATGCTGACCGCGGTCAGAAGGCTGAGAGTCTTCATATGGACCGATCTCCAATACCGGAATGAGGTGACGTGCCGACGAGTCTCGCTGGCTGAAGCGCGTTGCCGCATTCCCTTCCGCGCCATCCGCGTCCGATCAGGGCTCCGGCCCCCATTCGGCGGATTTTGGCGCGATCTGGAGGTTTGAACCCCTCCAATCTGCCGAAAAAGCGGGCTGTCTCCAGTCCTGATGAAAAAGATCGCAACCTATACTTCCATCGTCCAATGAATAATGGCACCCTCTGCATGCCGAAATGTTATGGATAAAAAGGGCGTATGGCACGGATCAATTCGCGGCAAGTGGAGGCCTTCCGGGCGACCATGTTGACCGGCAGCGTCACCGAGGCTGCGAAGCTGATGGTGGTAACGCAGCCGGCGGTGAGCCGGTTGCTGCGCGACCTGCAGGCGCTGCTCAAGATGGAGCTGTTCGAGCGGCGCGGCACCGGCCTGGTGCCAACTGCCGCGGCGATGGCGCTCTACACCGAGGTCGAGCGCTCCTTCGTCGGTCTCGAGCGTATCACCGCGGCGGCCGAGGAAATCCGCGGCCGCCGCACCGGCTCGCTGCGCGTCGCCGCGCTGCCGGCGCTGGCGAACGGCTATCTGCCGCGCCTCGCCGGACATTTCCTGATGGAGCGGCCCAATCTGAACCTCGCCTTTTTCGGCGTGATCTCGCCGATCGTGGTCGACTGGGTGCTGAACAACCAATGCGACATCGGCTTTGCCGAGGTGCCGATCGCCCATTCCGGCCTGCCGAGCCTGCGGCTGCCGGCGCCCGCGCGCGTCGCGGTGCTGCCGATGGGCCATCGTCTCGCGGAAAAGGAAGTGCTGGAGCCGCGCGATTTCGAAGGCGAGACCTTCATCTCGCTGTCGGCGGGATCATCGAGCCGCCACCTCGTCGACCAGGTGTTTCATCGCCACGACGTCCGCCGCGTGCTCAGGGTGGAGACCACGCTGTCGGAGATCATGTGCGGCATGGTGTCGTCAGGACTCGGCGTCGCCATCTGCGACCCCTTCACCGCGAGGGAATTCTCCACCCGCGGCGTGGTCGCGCGCCGTTTCCTGCCACGCATCGACTTCGAGTTCTCCGCCGTCTTTCCGGCGCAGCGCAGCCCGTCGCCGGTGGCGCTGGATCTGGTCGAGACCATGCGCAAGTCGCTGGCGGAGTTCGACGAGTAGATTGAGAGTTTCGATGGCGGAAGCAGCCCCTCACCCCACCCTCTCCCCGTAAGAACGGGGCGAGGGAGCGAGAGAACTGCGCGTCCCGCACTTTCAACCTCTACCCGCCCTTCTGCGGGGAGAGGTCGGATCGCTCCGGCGATGCGCAGCATCGTCCGGTGCGATCCGGGTGAGGGGCCGGGCACAGTGTTGCCAGGAGCGGATACCATCCGACTCGAAAGCGAACTGCGAGGTAGCCTCTCAGCCGTTGAACGCCGCCTGCGCCTCCGGCAGGTCCCAGATCTTGCCGATCGCGGCGCTGCCGGCCGCGGTGATCGCCGCTTCGTCGGCACCGAGATAGCGACCCTCATCGACCAGCACGCGGCCGTCGACCATGACCTGGTCGATGTTGGCGCGGTTGGCGAGTGCGATCAGGGCGCGGCGCGGGTCGAACATCGGCTGGAGGTGCGGGTGGGTGAGATCGACGACGGTGAGATCGGCGGTCGCACCCGGCTCGATGCGGCCGAGGTCCGGCCGGTTGATGACGTCGGCCGCAACGGCCGTGTTCGCCTCGATCAACGCGGGCGAGTTCGCGACGTCGGGGCGCGCCGAGGTGACCTTGGAGATCAGCGACGCCGCATTGAGTTCGCCGAGCAGATCCATGTTGTAGCCGTCGGTGCCGACCACGGTGCGGACGCCATGCTCGGCGAAGCGGCTGAACGCGGCGGTGACGCCGGCGCGCGCGAACACGCGCGGGCAATTGAGCACGGTCATGCCGCGCGCGGCCATCAGCTTGAGATCGTCGTCGCTGCTGAACATGCAATGCGCCGCCATCAGATCGGGCGCGAGCAGGCCGAGCCAGTCCAGATACTCCGCCGGCGTGCGGCCGCCATAGCGCTTGCCGATGGTCTCGACCTCGGCGCGGCTCTGCGCCATGTGCGTCGTGATGGGCACGCCGAGCTCGCGCGCCCGCGTGGCGCAGGCCTTGAGCAGATCAGGGCCGCAGGTGTCGGTGGCATGCGGGCTCATGGCGAGGCTGATGCGGCCTTCGCCGCGATTGTTCCAGCGCTGATAGAGCGCATCCCATGTCGCCATGTCGGCGGCGCCGTCGTCGCCGGAATAGCGCACCACGCCATCCGGGCCGGCCTTGGCATCGGAGGTCGAGAACAGATAGGGCGCGCCGTAGAAGCGGATGCCCATCTCTTCCGCCGCGTCGAACATTTCGGGGATCGAATTGCGGAACGGCTCCATCACCGTGGTGGCGCCGCCCTTGAGGAGCTGGAGGATGCCGAGTCGCGCCACCGCGAGGCGCTCCTCCGCCGACAGGATATCGGCGCCGCGCTTGGTCAGCGGCAATAGCACCGTATAGACGATGCTCTGGTTGTTCTTGCGGCCGTTGCCGTCCTCGGTGTGGCTGCGCGCCACCGCCTCCGAGAAGCAGTGATTGTGCAGGTTCAGGAGGCCCGGCAGCACGAAGCGGCCGGGACGATCAAAAACCTGATCGGCGCGCGGCTTGTCGCGCGTGACGGCCGCGATCCGCTTGCCTTCGACCAGGACCCAATGGTCGCGCAGCACGTCCTGCGCGCCGTCATTCCGTGACAGCACATAGCTGCCGAAGATTGCTGTGGTGCTCATGCGGGGCGTACGTTCCAGAACACGGCGGTGCCGTCGAGAATGCCGGTGATGGCTTTGCGATAGGCGGTTGGCTGCTTGTACAGGCCGATCGGAATATAGGGGATTTCCTCGAACGCGACCCGCTGGATCTCGCGGCAGATGCGCTGCTGCTCGGCAAGCTCCGAGGCCGCCAGCCACTGGCTGCGCAACTCGCCCATCTTCGTGCTCGCATACCAGCCGGCGACCTTGCCCTCGCCGCGGATATTGGTGTTGCCGGCCGGGGTGAGCCAGTCGATGCCCTGCCAGTTGCCGACCGCGGCACTCCAGCCGCCCTGCCCGATCGGGTCCTTCTTGAGCTGGCGCTGCAGCACCACGGCGAAATCGAGCCCGGCATATTCGACGTTCATGCCGGCTTTGCGCAAGGAGTCGACCGCGATCTCGCCGAGCGGCTTCTGTGCCAGCGAGTTGGTGGGGACGAGCAGCACGATCTTCTCGCCGTTGTAACCGGCGGCCTTCAGGTCGGCCTTGACCTTGTCGTAGTTGCGCGGGCCGCGGAACACGTCGAGACCGACGTCGCTCGCCATTGGCGTCCCCGGCGCGAAATAGCCGATCGGCGAGACCTGGAAGGCCGGATCCGTGCCGGCGACCGCCGTCATGAACGAGGACTGATCGATCGCACCGAGCAGCGCGCGGCGCACGGCCGGATTGTCGAACGGCGGCTGCAGATGGTTGAGGCGCAGCATGCAGGCATAGCCGCGGGGGTCGAGGACGCGCGTGTCGATGTCGCCGGCGGCCTTGATCACCGGGAGCAGATCGTGTGGCGTGGTCTCCTGCCAGTCCTGCTCGCCGGTCTGGAGCGCGGCGACGCCGGTGCCGGCATCGGGCGTGGTGGTCCAGACCACGCGATCGTAATGCACGATCTTCGGCCCGGCCGTCCAATCCGGCTTGCCGTCGGTGCGCGGCTGGTAGCGTTCGAACTTCGCATAGGCATTGCGCGCGCCCTGCACGCGCTCGTCGGCGAGATAGCGGAACGGGCCGCTGCCGATGACCTCGGTCAGCGGCTTGAACGGATCCTGGCTCGCCAGCCGCTCCGGCATCATGAAGCAGGCATTGATCGCGGCCTTGCCGAGTGCCTGCGGCAGCAGCGGGAACGGACGCTTCAGACGGAAACGGATGGTGCGATCGTCCACCGCCGACAATTCGGCGGTCGCCTCGATCAGCTCGCCGCCAAAGCCGTCGCGTGCAGCCCAGCGGCGGATGCTGGCGACGCAGTCGCGGGCCAGCACACGCTCACCGTCGTGCCAGAACAGGCCGTCGCGCAAGCTGAGGTCCCACTGGAGCTGGTCGCCGGAGATCGTGTGCCCCGACAGCATCTGCGGCGAGACCTCGAGCGAGGAGCTCATGCCGTAGAGCGTGTCGTAGACCATGAAGCCATGGTTTCGCGACACCTGGGCGGTGGAATAGATGGGATCGACGAAGGCGAGATCGATGACAGGGATGAAGCGCAGCGTGGATTGGGATTCAGCGCGGACGATGCCCGGCAGCGACAGCGCCGGAACTGCGGCGGCAGCCTTGAGGAGCGAGCGGCGAGAGATAGGCATAAGTACGAGCTCCTGAAGGATTACGTGTTCAACAAGACCGCGCCGATCGCGGCTGCCACCGCCTGCTGCGCAGGCTCGACCACGGGGACGCCGATCGCTTCCGCGATCGCCGCGCGGTGCGAGGCCATGCCGGCGCAGCCCATCACCACCACGTCGGCCCGGCATTGGGTGACCAGCGCGCGGCCGGCTTCGATCAGGCGGCTGCGGATGTCCGCGCCCGCCGTCTCCGCCGCGCTCGCGCCGACCGACCAGCTTCCGGCATAGCGGCTGTCGACACCCATCACCCGCCCCATGCGCTGCTGGCGGCGGATGCTCGACGGCGACAGCGCGATGATGCCAAAGCGCTCGCCGAGCATCATCGCACGAAAGATGCCGCATTCGGCGATGCCCATCACCGGACGTCCGCCGGCGGCTTCGCGCACCGCATGTAGGCCGGGATCGCTGAAGCAGGCCAGCACGAAGGCGTCGGCGTCGTCCCGCGTGACGCGGTTGACCAGCGGCACGACGACGCTGTCCGCATCGCGCTGCGAACTGATGCCCGGCGGCCCCTCGGCAAGACCGACCACCTCGATGTCGGGCCCGCCGGCGATACGCAGCGGCGCGACCGCGTCGTCGATCGCCGCCGTCACCGACGCCGAGGAGTTGGGGTTGATGACGAGGATGCGGCGGCGGGTCATGGCACTGCTCAGCGGTTGCCGGCTTCGTGGCGCAGGAAGTTTTCCGCGATCTTCTCGCCGGTGGTGATCCAGACGTCGGGACACGACCTCGCGTAGGTGAGGAACTCGCGCAGCAGCCGCAGCCGCATCGGACGGCCGCTGCATTGCGGATGCAGCACCGTCGTCACCATCGCGCCCCAGTCGCGGACCTCGTCCAGCTCGTCCTTCCACATCGAGAGCACGTGCTCCTTGGGGAATATCGAGCGCGGGCTGAAACGAGCGGACAGGCCGTGCATCCAGTCGTCATAGCTCGCGGTCACCGGCAGCTCGATCGTGCCGGGCTTGCCGTCGGCGAGCCGGTGGCGATAGGGCCTGACGTCATCGCGGAACGAGGAGGTGTAGACGATGCCGTGGCGCACCAGCGCGACGCGCAGCTCCTCGGTGAACTCGCCATAGGGTGCGCGATAGCCGGTCGGCTTGACGCCGAGCCGGCGCTTCAGCGCCTCGAAGCCGCGCTCCAGCTCCTCCTCGATCCAGGGATCGCCGGGATCGGGCAGGAGATGGTGATAGCCGTGATGGCCGATCTCGTGGCCGGCCTTGAGGATGGACTCGGCCATCGCCGGATGCGCATCGACCGACCATCCGGTCACGAAGAAGGTCGCCTTGAGATCGAGCTGGTCGAGCAGCTCCAGCAGTTTCGGCGTGCCGACGCGCGCCTCATAGCCGCCATAGCTCATGGTGATGAGCCGCTGCGCGTGCACGGCGTCCTTGCTGGTCCACGCGCTCTCCGCATCGACGTCGAACGACAGGAACATTGCCGACTTGTACGGCTTCGGCCAGGGATAGTCCGGCGCGGGATCCGCGGTGTTGGCTGGGGTGAGCGGGATGCTCTGGAGTGCCTTACTGTCCAGCATTGATGGTCGCCTTTTCGAGTGCGTTGTCAGTCAGTTTCCACTTGGCAAGCAGGGTCTTGTAGGTGCCGTCCGCGATCAGCGCGTCGACCGCCTCGAGCATCGCCTGCTGCAGCGCCTTTTCCTTGACCGGCAGCGCGATGCCGGTGAATTGCTGCGCGATGGGCTCGCCCAGGGTCGCATAGGTGTTGGGCTCGAGGTCCATGATGTAGGGCAGCGTCTCGTTGCCCTGGGCGGCGGCGTCGATGCGGCCCTGCCGGAGCTGGGTGCGCGCGTCGGCCGAGCCGTCGGTGCCGACGAACTGGATCGGACTGCTGCCGCAATTCTTCTCGCTCCACGCCGCGATCTGTGCTGGGAACATGGTGCGGCGGCTGGCGCCGACCTTCTTGTCGCACAGCGCCGCTGCGTCCTTGAATTCCGCCTTGCGCGCCTGCTGCACGAAGAATTGCGGACCGCTGCGCAGATAATCGACGAAGGTCGCGATCTCGTGCCGGCTGGCATAGTCGGTGAAGCCGGACAGGATGGCGTCCACACGGCCGGTCGAGATCGACGGCATGAACTCGGCAAAGCTGGTCTCGGTCCATTCGATCTTGAGGCCGAGCTTGCGGCCGATCGCCTCGCCGAGATCGATGTCGAAACCCGACAGCGCGTTGGTGGCGGGATCGCGGAACTCCATCGGCGGATAGTTCGGCACCAGCGCAACCTTGAGGCTGCCGCGCTTGGCGATGTCAGGCGGCAGCTCGATCGCCATCACCGATGTGCCGATGGCGCCCAGCAACGCCGCCGCAAGCAGAAGTCTCATCATAACCACGCCCCCATGTCAGATCACAGCCGAAAGAAATGCCTTGGTCCGCTCCTCGCGCGGCGTACCCAGCACGTCCGAGGCGCGGCCCTGCTCGACAATCGCGCCCTGGTCCATGTAGACGACGCGGTCGGCGACCTCGCGCGCGAAACCGAGCTCGTGCGTCACCACCATCATGGTCATGCCGCTCTTCGCCAGCTCCTTCATGACGGCGAGGACCTCGCCGACGAGCTCGGGATCGAGCGCGCTGGTCGGCTCGTCGAACAGCATCAGCATCGGCTTCATGGCGAGCGCCCGCGCGATCGCGACGCGCTGCTGCTGGCCGCCGGAGAGCTGCGCAGGATAGGAGTCCGCCTTGGCGGCGAGCCCGACGCGGCGGAGCAGCTCGAGCGCTTCGCTGCGCACCTCATCCAGCTTGCGTCCCTGCACCTGGGTCGGACCTTCGGTGATGTTCTCCAGCGCGGTCTTGTGCGGAAATAGGTTGAAGCGCTGAAACACCATGCCGGTCTTCAGGCGCTGCCGCCCGATCTCACGCTCGGAGAGACGATGGAGCTTGCCGCCCTGCTCGCGCACGCCGAGCAGCTCGCCGTCGAGCCAGATGCCGCCACTGTCGATCATCGCGAGCTGGTTGATGCAGCGGAGCAGCGTGGTCTTGCCGGAGCCGGAGGCCCCGATCAGGCACATCACCTCGCCGGGCCAGACGTCGAGCGAGACGCTTTTGAGAGCCTGGAACTCGCCAAAGCTCTTGCTGACGGAGCGGATCGCGACGAGGGGCTTTGTCATCGCGCCAGCCGTAATGTGCCGCGGGCAAAGCGGCGTTCGAGCAGCATCTGCAGCGGCGTCAGGATCGAGACCACGAGCAGGTACCAGAGCCCGGCGACGATCAGGAGCTCGATGACGCGGGAATTGGCGTAGTAGATGTTCTCGGCGTTGTGCAACAGCTCCGGATACTGGATGACGCTCGCCAGCGAAGTCGCCTTGACCATGCCGATGAACTCGTTGCCGAGCGGCGGGATGACCACGCGCATCGCCTGCGGCAGCACGATCCGCCGCAGCGCGCGCAGCCGCCCCATGCCGATCGCCTGCGCCGCCTCGTATTGTCCGATGTCCACCGACAGCATGCCGGCGCGCATCACTTCCGACGTATAGGCACCCTGGTTGATGCCGAGCCCGAGCAATGCAGCGAGGAACGGCGTCATGACATCGACCGCCCGCGCGCTCCACAGGCCGGGAATGCCGATGGTCGGAAACACCAGCGCGAGGTTGAACCACAGCAGCAGCTGCAGGATCAGCGGCGTACCGCGGAACAGCCAGGTGTAGCCGGCGGCGACCGTCTTCAGCACCGGATTGGGCGACAGCCGCATGATCGCGACGACGATGCCGAGAAAGATGCCGAGCATCATCGCCAGCACCGCCATCACCATGGTGTTGACGATACCTTCGAGGATGACCTTCACGGTCAGGAAGCGGCTGACATAGGACCATTCGATCTGGCCGTTCGCGAACGCGCGCACGATCGCCGCCAGCACGACGACGATCAGGGCCGCGCTGATCCAGCGAAACCAGTGCGGCTCGCGCGCGATCCGCATCCCCGACAGATCGGGGAAACCCTCCGCGAGTACCGGGGCCGGCCTCATTGCGGCGCCGCGTTCAGCATGGGCTTTTCGACCGCATTGGCCCCCAGGCCCCATTTGTCGAGGACGGCCTTGTAGGCGCCGTCGGCGATCATGGCGGCGAGCTTCTCGGTCACCACCTCGCGCAGGGCCGCGTCGTCCTTGCGGAACATGATGCCCTGATACCCTTTCGCAAAGGCCTCACCGACGATACGGTATTTGCCGGGCTCCTGGGATTGGGCGTAAGGCAGCGTCTCACTGCCCTGCACGGCGGCATCGATGCGGCCCTGCTTGAGTTGGTTGCGGACGTCGATCGAATTCTCGCCCGGAACGTACTGGATCGCCGGCTTGCCGGCCGCCTCGCAATTCTGCTTGCTCCACTTCTCGATCTCGACCGGAAAGCTGGTGCTGCGGGTGGTGCCGACCTTCTTGCCGCAAAGATCGGTCGCGTCCTTGGCGGCGTTGTCGGCCATCACGAAGAACTGCGGACCGGTTGCGAGGTAATCGACGAAATCGGCGGTCTCGCGCCGGGAGGCGCGGTCCGAGATGCCGGAAATGATGAAATCGGCGCGCTTGGTCTGCAGCGAGGGGATCAGCTCGGCAAACGGCGTCTCGCTCCACACGATCTTCAGCCCGCCGAGCCGCTTGGCGAGTTCATTGGCGAGATCGACGTCGAGCCCGACCAGCTCATTGGTCGCGGGATCGCGATACTCCATCGGCGCGTAAGTCGAGTTGACAGTGAGCTTCAACGTGCCCGCCTGCTTGATCTCCGCCGGAAGCTCGGCTGCCTGCGCCGATGTCGCGGCAGCCAGGGCTGCCAACCCAAGGAAATGCGAGAGGCGTGTCATGTCAGCTCCTTTGCCAACGCCGCGACCGGCCGTTTGAAATCAATCCGCGTCGAGAACGGCCGGCTCGATGACGCCGGCGCGTTCGGTGATCACCCTGTATTGCTCGGGCCGCCGGTGGGCGGCGAAGTTGAACATCTTGTCCTTGCCCTGGCGGCACATATCGAGATCGATGTCGGCGACGATCACTTCGTCGGCCAGCGTCTGCGCCTGTGCGACGATGCGGCCGTTGGGATCGACGATGCAGGAGCCGCCGATCAGCCCGGAGCCGTCCTCCTCGCCCGCCTTCGCCACCGAGATCGCCCAGGTCGCGTTCATGTAGGCATTGGCCTGCGTCACCAGCGTCGAGTGGAAGGTGCGGAGCGCACCGTCTTCCGTGGTGCCGCCATTGGGATCGTAGGCGGCCGAATTGTAGCCGATACAGACGAGCTCGACGCCCTGCAGGCCCAGCACGCGCCAGGATTCCGGCCAGCGACGATCATTGCAAATCATCATGCCCATTATTGCGTGGGCCCAGGCCGAGCCGGCGCGGAAGGCGGGAAAGCCGAGGTCGCCATACTCGAAATAGCGCTTCTCGAGTTGCTGGTAGCGCGCGCCCTCGCGCGGCTCGACCGAGCCCGGCAGATGCACCTTGCGATAGCGGCCGAGAATCTCGCCGTCGCGATCGACCAGGATGGCGCAATTGTAGCGGCGGCCGTCCGGCGTCAGCTCGGCATAGCCGACATAGAAGCCGACACGCAGCGCACGCGCGCGGTCGAACAGCTTGGCCACCGCCGGGTTCGGCATGCCGCGCTCGAAATAATGGTTGAGTTCGTCGCCCTCCAGCAGCCAGCGCGGGAAGAACGTGGTGAAGGCGAGCTCGGGAAACACCACGAGACTGGCGCCGCGGCTGGCGGCCTCCTCCAGCATGTCGAGCATCCGCTTGAGCGTATGCTCGCGCGGATCAGCTTTTTGCGTCGGCCCCATCTGGGCGGCGGCGGCGCGAAGGACACGAACCAAGATTGCCTCCAATCTGTGCGCAGTGCTGCCTCAATGGGCGAATGAACCCTTTGATGCGACGTGCAAATCCGCTGCCATTACGCGCAAGCGGGGCTGCAAAATCAATTCGTTCTGCTATGATGTTTTGGCCAAGAGTATAAACGGCAGTGATATGAACCTGCGTCAGCTCGAGATCCTGCGTGCCGTCATCCGCCACCGCACCACGGTGGCGGCGGCGGATGAGCTGGCGCTGTCGCAGCCCGCGGTCAGCAACGCGCTGAAGACGATGGAGGCGCAGGCGGGCTTTGCGCTGTTCGAGCGCGTCAACAACCGGCTGTTCCCGACCGCGGAAGCGATGGCGCTCTACAAGGAGAGCGAGGCGATCTTCGCATTGCACGCCAAGCTCGAGAGCCGCGTGCGCGATCTGCGCGAGAACCGCTCCGGCCATCTCGCCATCGTCGCGACGCCGCCGCTCGCTTACAGCATCATTCCCTCCGCACTCTCGGGCTTCCTGCGCCGACGCCCGGAGACACGCGTCTTCTTCGACGTGCGTCGCTATGAAGGCATCATCGAGGGCGTGCTCAGCCGCGTCGCTGAGCTCGGCTTCGCGCTCGGCCTGACGCATCATCCCGGGATCGCGCATGAAGTGGTGCACACCGGTGAGATGGTCTGCGTGCTGCCGCCGCAGCATCCGCTCGCAGGCAAGCCGGTGATCTCGGCCGCGGACCTGTCCGGCCTGCCCTTCATCGGGCTCGAGCGCGGCACACGGCTCGGCGAGGCCGTGCGCGACAGCTTTGCCCGGGCCGGCGCGCCGTTCCGCCCCACCGTCGAGGTCCGCTACTGCAACACCGCCTGCGTGCTCGCCGCCGCCGGTGTCGGCGCTGCCGTGGTCGATCCGTTCTCGCCGCGGCAGAACGGCGGCAACGGCCTCGTCGTGCGGCCGTTCACGCCGACAACGCATGCGGTGGCCTATATGCTGTGGTCGGAAGCCGAGCCGCTGTCGCGCCTCGCCAAGGCTTTCCTCAACGAGGTTCGCAAGGAAAGCGCGCTGCTGGAGCGCACAGCGCCACACCAGCAACATGGGGCAGAGAACAACTAGGCTTCGCAACCTTTTGACCTTGTCCTTTTGACCTTTGGGGGCACATGGCACGCATCACCATCATCGAGACCGGGCAGGTCCCGCAAAAGTACCGCGAGCGGCATGGCTCGTTTCCGGACATGTTCGCGCGCATGGTCCGCGCCGAGGATCCGACAGCAACGGTCGAGGTCGTCAGCATTCCCAATGGCGATGCGTTGCCCGATCCCGGCAAGCTCGAGGCGGTGCTGATCACCGGGGCGGCCGCCGGCGTCTATGACGGGCTCGACTGGATTGCGCCGCTCGAGGACTTCGTCCGCAAGGCCTACACCAACAAGACCCCGATGGTCGGCGTCTGCTTCGGTCATCAGTTGATCGCGCAGGCGCTCGGCGGCACCGTGCGCAAGTCCGAGAAGGGCTGGGGCATCGGGCGGCACGTCTACCAGGTGCTGCCGGAGAACGGCGTCGTCGACGGCGAAGCAGTCGCGATCGCAGCCTCACATCAGGACCAGGTGATCGAACCGCCAAACGATGCGCTGACGATCCTCTCGTCCGAGTTCACCCCGCATGCCGGCCTGCTCTACGCCAACGGCGCCACGCTGACCGTGCAGCCGCATCCGGAGTTCGACGTAGGGTTCGCGGAAGTGTGCTGCGAGCTGCGCGACGGCAAGGCGCCGGCGGATGTCGTGGCCACGGCAAGAGCGTCGCTGGCGGAGCCGATGGACAGTGCGAAGCTGGGTGGAGCGATTACGCGGTTTCTGGCGAAGCGCACCTAGCTACACGGCGTTCTCCTCTCTCCTTCTCCTCTTGTGGAAGAAGGTGGCGCGAAGCGCCGGATGACGGGTCTCTCTCCACGAACGAGATGTTCACGAGCGGAGAGATACCCCTCACCCGCCTCGCCGCTGTGCGGCGAGCCACCCTCTCCCACAAGGGGAGTGGGTCGAAGCAGCGCCGCTTGTCATAAGCCTAGAACGGATCCGTTCCCAGCCCCGGCACATCCGCCGGCCGCGGTCCCGGCGCGGCCCAGTGAAAACGGCGGTCCTTCTCCGCAATCGCGATGTCGTTGATCGACGCCTCGCGGCGCTTCATCAAGCCGTGCTCGTCGAACTCCCACTGCTCGTTGCCGTAGGAGCGATACCATTGGCCTTTGCCGTCGTGCCATTCGTACTGGAAGCGCACGGCGATGTGGTTGCCGTCGAAGGCCCAGAGATCCTTGATCAGACGGTAATCGTGCTCCTTCTCCCATTTGCGAGTCAGGAACGCGACGATCGCTTCGCGGCCCTGGAACACTTCGGAGCGGTTGCGCCAGCGGCTGTCCTCGGTATAGGCGAGCGAGACTTTCACCGGGTCGCGTGAATTCCAGGCGTCCTCGGCCATGCGGGCCTTCTGCGCGGCGGTCTCACGGGTGAAGGGCGGAAGCGGCGGGCGCGACATGATGGCCTCATCGGTTGGTCGGGGCCGCAAATCTATCGCCGCGGCCGCCGGAGTCGATAGGCCATTGCTAATCGGGCGATTGCTTATCGGGCGATCACGAAATCAAATCGGCTTTCATCAGCGTACGGATTGATTTCGGGATCGGCTGGGCGCGGCCGCCGCTGATGAAAGCGACGCGCACCTCGGCCTTCACCAGCATGTCCTCACCGCGCCGCACCTCCTGCGCCAGCATGATGGAGGCGCCCTTCACCGCGACCGGCCAGGTCACGACGTCGAGCACGTCGTCCATCCGCGCCGGTCTCAGAAAATCCAGATGCATCGAGCGCACGACGAAGGCAAAGCCGGAACCTTCCGTCTCGGGCTGGTCGAACAGCGCCTGCTGCTCGGCACCCATCAGCCTGAGGTGATTGGTGCGGCCGCGCTCCATGTAGCGCAGATAGTTGGCGTGATAGACGATGCCGGAAAAATCCGTGTCCTCGTAGTAGACGCGGACCTGCATGTGGTGGCGGCCGTCGCGGATCTCGCCGTCCAGATGGGCAGTCACGTCGTGAGCCTCTTCGCTTGTCGCTGTCGGCCCGTTGTGCGCAAAAACCGCGGTCCGCGCAAGCGTGTTAGGACACAACCGGTGCCCGCCCCAGCGTCACCTCGACGATCTCGGGCGGCACGCCGACGCGGATCGGCATGAGGCTGCACCCGAGGCCGCCGGAGACGATGAGGTCGCATTTCAGCCGGAAGTGACCATAGGCGAGCCGGAGGCCATGCTGCCGCGAAACGGCCGGCGACCAGCCGAGCAGGCGAACCTGGCCGCCATGGGTGTGGCCGGACAATTGCAGCGCGACGCGCGCGGGCACGCGCGGCGCGATGTTGGGTTCATGCGCGAGCAGGATCACGGGCGCATCGTCGGTAACCTTGGCGAGCGTCGCAGTGAGATCATCGGCGCCGAAGTGCCCCGTGCTGCGAAAGCGGCGCGCCGGCAGGAAAGCGAGCTGATCGCCGAGACCTGCGAGCCAGAAGGCGTGGCCGTCCTTGGTGAGGCGCACCGCATCGTTCTCGTAGACGGGAATGCCAGCCGCCTCCAGCGCCCGGTGCGCAACCGTAGGTCCATGCCCCGCCTGCTGCACGGGCTTGTCGACCCAGTAGTCGTGATTGCCCATGACGGCGTGAACGCCGAGCGGCGCCTTCAGCCCGGACAGCACCCTCGCCCATTCGCTCGACGGAATGAAGCGCGTGACGTGGTGAAGACCGGCGACATAATCGCCGAGCAACACGATGAGATCGGGCTTGAGCGCGTTGGTGCGATCGACGATGTCTTCGATCCGCTCCAGCGACATCCAGGGATCGCAGGCATGGACGTCGGCGATCGCGGCGATCTTCAGCGGAAAATCCGCCGGCCATTGCCGCGGCGTCGGATGATAGCGGGTGACGCGGAGCCGCAGCACCGGCTCGATCCCGACGCCGTAGGCCGCAGTCGAGACGCCGAGGGCGGATAGGGCCCCGACGGATCGGATGAAATGACGCCGTGTGATCATGGAAACCCGATGGTCATGCAGCTTCTTGATGCGGTCCGATTGGAGCGGAATTGGGGTGCGCTCGTGCAGGCCGTCTGCATCTGCGTGCAGAGGCCTGCACAAACCTTACCAGCGGCCTTCACCGACCAGCGCATCCAGCCGCGTTTTCAGCTCGTCGGACGCCCGATAGTACCAGACGCCGCCGAGCAGATCACGAAACCGTTGGTTGCTGCGCGCCTCGCGCTCGATGCGGTCGATCGTGTCTGCACCGATCACGTCCTCGAGGGGCCCCGCGGCCAGCAGCGCCAGCAGCACCGGATTGGACTCGATCTTCAGTATCTCGAGGATCAGGTCGATCATCCGGTCGGGATCGTCCTCGCGAAGGTCGCGCTCAAAATCCATGATCGCGAACAGATTGTCGTCCTGGTCGCGCTCGGACCTGGAATACTGCTCGACCCAGGCGCGCGCCAGCGCGGCAACGGACATGCTGGCGCAGTCGAGCGGCTCGCGCGGCGTGCGCTGCGCCAGATGATCGGCCTCCCAGGCTTCGCTGTCGGCGATGAGCGCGATGCGCGCCACCAAGGGATCGTCGGGCGCGGCATGCACGCCGCCGAGCAGCCAGCGCAGCCGGCCATTGTGCGCGGCTTCGCGCTCGATCCGCGCGATCACCTCCGCGCCGTGCGCATAGAGCAGCGAGAGCAGGAACTTGTCGTTGAGCTGCATCATTGTCGGCTTGTCGGCCTCCATCTTCAGCACCTCCAGCACGAGATCGAGCGCGGCCTGCGGCAGGCGATGCGGCAGATGGTCGAAATAGAGCTTGATGGCCCAGATGCTGCCCACCTGGTCGCGCCGGCTGACGCGCTGAAGCGCGCACCACATCGATGCCAGTTCGCCGAGCGACAGGGAATCCAGGAATGCCTCGGTCTCGTCGGGCGTACGGAGTTGCGGTGCCGCCGCGACGGTTTCGAGCAACGCGGTATTGTCCGCAGGCGCCATTCCTTCCCACTCCAATCCATGGCGGCGATTCCGCCGCGCGTTCGGATTAGTGATGGAAGGAAACCGGCGGGTTCATCCGCTGCGGCGATCAGTCGTCGCTTTCGTCGGTGCCGAACAGGCCGAACTGCGATGCCACGTCGCGCGAGGGCTCGGCGATGCCGAGATGGCGGAAGGCGTGCGAGGTCAGCAGGCGGCCGCGCGGGGTGCGCTGGAGATAGCCGCACTGGATCAGATAAGGCTCGATGATGTCCTCGATCGCATCGCGCGGCTCGGAGAGCGCGGCGGCCATCGTCTCGACCCCGACGGGACCGCCGCCGTAGTTGAGCGCGATGGTCGAGAGATAGCGCCGGTCCATGGCATCCAGGCCCGCGGCGTCGACCTCGAGCGCGCTCAGCGCGTGATCGGCGATCTTGCGATCGATCGTATCGGCATTCGCCGCCGAGGCAAAATCGCGCACGCGTCGCAGCAGGCGCCCGGCGATGCGCGGCGTGCCGCGGGCACGGCGCGCGATCTCGTTGGCGCCGTCAGTGCTCATGCCGACATTGAGCACGCGCGCGCCGCGGCTGACGATGCTCTCGAGCTCCTCGATCGTGTAGAAATTCAGCCGCACCGGGATGCCGAAGCGGTCGCGCAGGGGATTGGTGAGCAGGCCTGCGCGTGTCGTGGCGCCGACGAGGGTGAATTTCGACAGCTCGATCTTGACCGAGCGCGCCGCCGGACCTTCGCCGATGATCAGGTCGAGCTGAAAGTCCTCCATCGCCGGATAGAGCACCTCTTCCACGGCGGGGCTGAGGCGATGAATTTCATCGATGAAGAGCACGTCGCGCTCTTCGAGATTGGTGAGCAGCGCGGCGAGATCGCCGGCCTTGGCGATCACGGGACCCGAGGTGGCACGAAAGCCGACGCCGAGCTCCTTGGCGACGATCTGCGCCAGCGTGGTCTTGCCGAGGCCGGGGGGACCGACGAACAGCACGTGATCCAGCGCCTCGCCGCGCTTGCGCGCGGCCTCGATGAAGATCGAGAGGTTCTTGCGCGCCTGCTGCTGGCCGACGAAATCCGACAGCGATTGCGGACGCAGCGCGGTGTCGCCGACGTCGTCGCTGCGCCGCTCCGGCGAGACCATGCGGTTGGCCTTGGGATCGCTCACTTCGAGAGCTCCTTCAGGCCGAGGCGAATGAGCTGCGCGGTCTCGGCGCCCTCACCGGCGCTGCGCGAGGCCGATGCGATGGCCGCAGCCGCCTGCGGCTGGCCGTAACCGAGATTGACCAGAGCGGAGATCGCATCCGCAACCGGCCGCGGCGCGCGCTGGTCGTCGACGGCGCCGGCGAGATGGACCACGGCAGGATCGACATTGGCGAAGGCCGGCGCCTTGTCCTTCAATTCGGTGACGATGCGCTCGGCGACCTTGGGGCCGACGCCGGGCGTGCGCGACACCGCGGCCTTGTCGCGCAGCGCAATCGCATTGGCGAGGTCGGCCGGCGCCAGCGTGCCAAGCACGGCGAGCGCGACCTTGGCGCCGACACCCTGCACGGTCTGCAGCAGGCGAAACCATTCGCGCTCCTGGTCGGTGCGGAAGCCGAACAGTTTTATCGCGTCCTCGCGAACATAGGTCTCGATCGACAGCACGGCTGCCTCACCAGGTGATGGCAGATGCTGCAAGGTACGCGTAGAGCAATGCACCTGATAGCCGACGCCGCCGACGTCGAGGATCACAAAATCCTCGCCGTAGGAATCGATCAGGCCCTTGAGCTTGCCGATCATAGTCCCGCCACCTTCAGCCTGAGCGCCGTGCTCTGGCGGTGATGGGCGTGGGTGATGGCGATGGCGAGCGCGTCGGCCGCATCGGCTGACGGCGGATCGGCTTTCGGCAGAAGAATCTTCAGCATCATCGCGATCTGGGCCTTCTCGGCGTGGCCGGCGCCGACAACGGTTTTCTTGACCTGATTGGGCGCGTATTCGGCGACCGAGATACCGAACATCGCGGGCGCGAGCATGGCGACGCCGCGCGCCTGGCCGAGCTTGAGGGTCGCAACGCCGTCCTTGTTGACGAAGGTCTGCTCGACCGCGGCCTCGACCGGTTGATGGTTCGACAGCACGGCCGCAAGCCCTTCATGGATGGCCAGCAGCCGATTCGACAGCGGCAGGTCGTTCGGCGGTTCCACCGACCCGCAGGCGACGTAGATCAGGCGATTGCCCTCGGCCTCGATCACGCCCCAGCCGGTGCGGCGCAGGCCGGGGTCGATGCCGATGATGCGAACGGGGCCACGAATCGGGAGCGCAGTCATGGGCCAGTGATAGCGGCTGACCGCGACGGGGGAAACAGAAACAGAACGGAAGTAACAGGGGAAGTGAGTGTCTCGCGTGAGCACCGCCGCCGCTCCGCACTCCCTCGTCATGCCCCGCGAAGCGGGGTATCCAGTACGCCGCGGGGCATCTCGCCGGCGTCTCTGGAATACTGGATCGCCCGCCTTCGCGGGCGATGACAGCGGGGGAAAAGGCGAGAGGGACGGCCTACCCGCCCATCTTCGCAACAAGCGCGTCCGACACCTCGAAATTGGCGTAGACGTTCTGGACGTCGTCGTGCTCGTTGAGCAGGTCCATCAGCTTGAGCAGCTTCTCGCCGGTCTCGTCGTCGACGGCGACCGTATTCTGCGGCTTCCAGATCAGCGCGGCCTTGCGCGGCTCGCCGAACTTGGCTTCCAGCGCCTTGGCGACGTCGCGATAGCCTTCGGTAGAGGCATAGATCTCGTGGCCGCCTTCGCCGGAGACGACGTCGTCGGCGCCGGCCTCGATCGCGGCATCGAGCACCGCGTCGTCATCGGCGACGCTGCGGTCATATTCGATGATTCCGGTGCGGTCGAACATGAAGGAGACCGAGCCGGTTTCGCCGAGATTACCGCCCGACTTGGTGAAGAAGGAGCGGATGTCGGACGCGGCGCGGTTGCGGTTGTCGGTCAGCGCCTCGACGATGACGGCGACGCCGCCCGGGCCGTAGCCTTCGTAGCGGATCTCGTCGTAGTTCTCGCCGTCGCTGCCGAGCGCCTTCTTGATGGCGCGCTCGATATTGTCCTTCGGCATGTTCTCCTGGCGCGCGGCGATCACGGCGGCGCGCAGGCGCGGGTTCATGTTGGGGTCGGGCGTGCCGAGCTTCGCGGCGACGGTGATTTCCCGCGCCAGCTTGCCGAACAGCTTCGACTTCTGCGCATCCTGCCGCCCCTTGCGGTGCATGATGTTCTTAAATTGGGAATGTCCGGCCATGCGTGGTCTCGTAAAGGAATCGTGCGCCTGAGGTGAGCGAGGGAAGCGCGGCCTTATAGGCCGTCCACCCCCAGGAATGAAAGAGGCTCTACGACTTTAAGGTAACACCGTACTGGCTCGTGCCTAGAGGTCAGGCAACGTTAACCCTGATTTCATTCCGGACTGCGAAAATAGCGACCGACCATTCCCCGACAAGAGAGACCCGATGGCGTTCGCTCTATTTCGGAAGCCTGTGCCGGACATTGCTGCGCCTGCGGCCACCCCGCAGGCTGCCCAGCCGGCGACCCATTCCGAGCCCGCCCCGGCCAGTGAGGGCGATTCGGCCCGGGAGATCCTGGAACTGCTGGAACTCGAGCTCGGGGCGATGATTCGCCAGCTCGAGCGCGCCGCCAATTCGGTCGCCGGCGGCGCCGAGGCGACCGCCGCGACGCTGGCCGCCATCCGCGACCGCACCGACGCCCTGACCGGCCGCACCAACGCCGCGCAGTCGACCGCTTCCACCTTCGCCCATGCCGCCGACAAGTTCACCCAGTCCGCACAAGGCATCGGCGCGCAGGTGCGCGCAGCCGGTAAGCTCGCCGACGAGGCCAGCGCCGCCGCGCAGGAGGCCCGCGCCAATGTCGACCGCCTGCGCGAATCGTCCGCCGCGATCGGCAACGTCGTCAACCTGATCGCGCAGATCGCGCGGCAGACCACGCTGCTCGCGCTGAACTCGACCATCGAAGCCGCCCGCGCCGGCGCCGCCGGCAAGGGCTTTGCGGTCGTCGCCACCGAGGTCAAAGCGCTCGCGGTGCAGACGCAAGGCGCGACCGAGGAGATCACGAGGAAGATCGACGCGCTGCAACGCGATGCCGCTGGCTCCGCCGATGCGGTGCATCGCATCTCGCAGGCGATCGAGGCGATCCGCCCGGTGTTCGACACCGTCAACGGCGCGGTGGCCGAGCAGAACGCCACCACGAGCGAAGTCTCGGGCAATGCCGCGAGCGCCTCGGACTTCATCATCTCGGTCGGCGAAAGCGCGGCCGAGATCGACGCCGCGACCAAGGCGGCCGAAACCCATGGCGAGAGCGTCGCCAGCGCCGGCAAGGCCGTCACCACCTTCGCGCAGAAGCTGAAATCGCGCTGCGCGGTGCTGCTGCGCCAGAGCGAGCACGACGACCGCCGCAAGACCGAGCGGCTGCCCTGCCATCTCAAATTCGAGAGCGCACGCGGCGTGATGCCGGTCTACGAAATCGCGATGGACGGCATTCTGATCGGCGGCGCGGACGCGAGCCGGCTTGCGCCGCAGGCGATCATCGAAGGCGCACTCGAAGGCGTCGGCGCCTGCCGCCTGCGCGTGGTCGAGCAGTCCAAGGCCGGCGCCCGCGCGCAATTCGTCAGCCCCAATGCCGAGCTCTGCGAGAAGATCGAGGACAAGCTCTGGTCGATCCACGAGGAGAACACCGAGTTCGTCACCCGCGCCATGGAGGCGGGCAACGCGCTGACGGCGATCTTCGAGCAGGCGGTCGCGCGCGGCGAGGTGAAGATCGACGACCTCTTCGACACCGACTATGCGGAGATCGCAGGCACCAATCCTCAGCAATACCGCACCCGCTATCTCGACTGGGCCGATCGCGCGCTGCCGCCGTTCCAGGAGGCCTTCCTCGCCAAGGAACCGCGCATGGCGTTCTGCGCCATGGTCGACCGCAACGGCTTCCTGCCGGTGCACAACAATATCTATTCGCATCCGCAGCGGCCGGGTGACGCCGCCTGGAACACCGCCAACAGCCGCAACCGCCGTATCTTCAACGATCCGGCGGGGTTGGCGGCCGCACACAACTTGCGCTCGTACCTGGTCCAGAGCTATGCGCGCGACATGGGTAACGGGAACACGGTGATGATGCGCGAGATCGACGTGCCGATCCGTGTTCAGGGCCGGCACTGGGGTGGATTTCGCACCGCTTACAAGCTGTAGTGCCCGCTCTCGTGCACTCCTGGGCAAGACGCCGGGCGCGAATCATCCTCTAAGGTCGAAACTGGAATGGGAATGCCGCCGAGAGCCGATCAACGGCTCTGACTGGAGAAAGCCCGTACATGTCTCTGGCACAACTTGCAGTTATGGACACCGGCTCCAACCGGACGCTGGCCGAACGCCTGATCGACCAGCTTGCGGACCGCATCGGCGGTCTCGGCGTCGAGCTCGCCGACATCGCCGGCAACGTCCAGGAAGTCGCAAACCGCGTCGCCAACCAGTCCGAACGGTTCCACCATCTCCAGGAGACGGCGGAGACGATGGTCTCGGCCAACCACGACATCGCCAACGCCTCGCAGGCGGTGCAGACGACGACATCAGCGGCGGTCGGCGAGATCGCGCAGTCGCGCAGCGCGGTCGATACCGCCGTCAGTCACATCTCCGAGCTGGTCGCGGCGGTAGGGCGGATCGAAGCGCGCCTCAGCGCCGTCGGCTCGGCGCTGGCGCAGGTGGCCAAGGTCTCGGGCTCGATCGAGGCGATCGCCAAGCAGACCAACCTGCTCGCGCTGAACGCAACCATCGAAGCCGCGCGCGCCGGCAATGCCGGTCGCGGCTTCGCGGTGGTCGCAAGCGAAGTGAAGAACCTCGCGGAAGCCACCCGCCAGGCCACGCATCAGATCTCCGACACGGTGCGCGATCTCGACGGCCAGATCGAAGGCCTGATCGGCGAGAGCAGCGACGCCTCGCAGCGCGCCAAGACCGCGGGCGAAGGCGCCCAGCAGATCTCCGGCATCATCTCGCGCGTCCAGCAGGGTTTTGCTTCGGTCGAAGCGGAGATCGACAGCGTCGCACGCGCCGCGACCTCCAATCTCGGCCATTGCGACACGGTCATCAGTGAGCTCAACGAGCTTGCCAAGGGCGTCGACCTGTCCTCGCGCGATCTCAAGAACGCCGACCAGCGCGTGACAAAGCTGCTCGACACCTCAGAAGCGCTGATCGCGCTGATCGCCGACAGCGGCGTCGAGACATCGGACGCGCCGCTGATCCGCGTCGTGGTCGAGACCGCCAAGCGGATCTCGGCCGAGTTCGAGGCCGCGATCGACCGCGGCGAGATCACGCTCGACCAGCTCATGGACGAGAACTACCGGGAAATCCCAGGCACCGATCCGAAGCAGTACAACACCGGCTATGTCGACTTCACCGACCGCGTGTTGCCGGCGATCCAGGACCCGATCCAGAAGTCCGATCCCCGCATCGTGTTCTGCGTCGCCTGGGCCAAGGGCGGCTACCTGCCGACCCACAATCCGAACTACCGCCTGCCGCAGGGCAAGGACCCCGTCTGGAACAACGCCAACTGCCGCAACCGCCGCCTGTTCACCGATCGCGCGGTGAAGAAGGTCGCGGCCAACACCAAACCCTTCCTGCTGCAAACCTATCGGCGCGACATGGGCGGCGGGCAGTTCGTGCTGATGAAGGACCTGTCCTCCCCGATCGTGGTGCGCGGCAAGCACTGGGGCGCCTTCCGGATGGGCTTTCGCCAGGGCTGACGCCCCGCGCGGCGGCGCTTCCGGGGCTCCCGAAACAAAAGTTCGAAAACAACCCCATGCACAGTAGCCGGGGTGTTCGAAATCAATGGCTTATGCGGGAAGGCCGCGGCGGGCTTTGACTTGCCGGGAAAAACAGGGGCATAATGCTATTATTCCGAAATCTTTTGCTATCTTCTTTCCTTCTCCCCTTGTGGGAGAAGGTGGCGCGAAGCGCCGGATGAGGGGTCTGCCTCCACGGGTAGAGTTGCTCGAGAATGAGAGACGGTCATAAGCGGATAGAGACCCCTCACCCCAACGAGTTCGTGTCTACTGACGTCGCCGCCCTCTCCCACAAGGGGAGAGGGCACAACAATGGGCCGCGCGTCCTTCGTCCACCATATCCCGCCCGACTTTCCCAATCGCACGAATTTCGTCATCGCACGCGTTTGCGCATTCGCACGACCATCTGAAGCGTTCGGCGGCGCACATGACGAAAATTCGTCGAAACATGACGGTTATCATATCAATTAGCCCAGAATGCCCATCGCAATCGCCGCACAAATTCGTGAACGTCATGGCCGGAAGCTTCGTTCGCGCAAATATGCATTGCCGGAATTTTCGATGCTTCATCGCTTCGCATCGGTATGATTATGGTCGCGCGCAAATCGCCGACGCCGTAAGCGCTCGTCGAGCAAGGGGATGCACATGGCAACAACACTCACCATCAACGGCGAAACCAAATCGTTCGACGCGCCACCGGAGATGCCGCTGCTGTGGGTGCTGCGCGACATCCTCGGCATGACCGGCACCAAGTTCGGCTGCGGCATCGCGCAATGCGGCGCCTGCACCGTGCATGTGGACGGCAAGGCCGTGCGCTCCTGCGTGCTGCCGGTGAGCGCGGTCGCGAACCGCACTGTGACCACCATCGAGCATGTCGGCAGCACGCCGGCGGGCGCAAAGGTGCAGAAGGCCTGGCTGGATGCCGAAGTGATCCAGTGCGGCTATTGCCAGTCCGGCCAGATCATGGCGGCCGCGGCGCTGCTAGCATCGACGCCCAATCCTGATGATTCCGACATCGACGCCGCGATGGCCGGCAACATCTGCCGCTGCGGCACCTATGTCCGCATCCGCGAGGCCATCAAGCACGCCGCCAACGGCCGGCAGTCGTGAGGTCCGCCATGAACGCGCACAACAGCGTCTCCCGCCGCACGCTTCTCACCGGCGGCCTCGCCACCGGCTTCCTGCTTGCTTTCCATCTGCCGCTGCGCGCCGCCGGCAATGAGCCGGTGCAACGCGACGTGACCGAAGGCAAGTTCGCGCCCAACGCCTTCATCCGCATCGACGAGACCGGCCGCACCGTGCTGATGATGCCGCAGGTCGAGATGGGCCAGGGCACCTACACCTCGATCTCGGCCGTGATCGCCGAGGAACTCGACGCCGACTGGAGCAAGGTCGAGGTCCAGCACGCCCCACCCAACGACAAGCTCTACGGCAACCCGACCTTCGGCCTGCAGGTCACCGGCAACTCCAACTCGATCCGCGCCTGGTGGCTGCCGCTGCGCAAGGCCGGCGCCACCGCGCGCGCGATGCTGGTGCAGGCCGCAGCCGCCCAATGGGGTGTCGAGCCCGCAAGCTGCACCGCGTCGAAGGGCGAGGTCGCCCATGCCGCCAGCGGCCGCAAGCTTGGCTATGGCGAGCTGGCGCTTGCCGCGCAGGGCCAGACGCCGCCCAAGGACGTCGCCATCAAGGATCCCAAAGACTTCGTTCTCATCGGCCAGCCGCTGAAGCGGCTGGATACGCCCGACAAGGTCAACGGCAAGGCGCTCTACGGCATCGACGCGATCCTGCCCGGCATGAAGATCGCAGTGATCGCCAATTGCCCGGTGTTCGGCGGCAAGGTCGGCAAGGTCGATGACAGCGCGGCGACGAAAGTCGCCGGCGTGCGCAAGGTCGTCGTGCTCGACGACGCCGTCGCCGTGATCGGCGATCACATGTGGGCGGCCAAGAAAGGCCTCGAAGCGCTCAAGATCGAGTGGAACGAGGGACCGAACGCGAAAATCACCACGAAGGATATCTGGGACGATCTGCGCAAGGCCAGCCAGAAGGACGGCGCGGTCGCGAAATCCGACGGCGACATCGCCAAGGCGCTTGCCAGCGGCGACAAGTTCGAGGCGGCCTACGAGCTGCCGTTCCTCGCACATGCCTCGATGGAGCCGATCAACGCCACCGTTCATGTCAGGCCGGATGCCTGCGAGATCTGGACCGGCACGCAGATCATGACGCGCGTGCAGTCCGAGGCGGCGAAGGCCGCGGGCGTTCCCGTCGACAAGGTCATCGTCAACCAGCATTTGCTCGGCGGCGGCTTCGGCCGCAAGCTCGAGCCGGACATGGTTGTCGCCGCGGTGAAAATTGCAAAGCAGGTCGACTATCCCGTCAAGGTGATCTGGACCCGCGAGGAGGACATCCAGCACGACGTCTACCGCCCGGTCTATCGCGACCAGATCACGGCCTCGCTGGTGGACGGCAAGGTCGCGGGCTGGAAGTACAAGGTCGCCGGTTCCGCCGTGCTGGCGCGCTGGCTGCCGCCGGCGTTCCAGAAGGGCATCGACATCGACGCGATCGACGCCGCGGTCGATGCGCCCTACGACTTCGCGAACTTCCATGTCGAATATGTCCGCGCCGAGCCGCTGTCGGTGCCGACCGGCTTCTGGCGCGGCGTCGGCCCGAACAACAACGTGTTCGCGGTCGAATGCGCGATGGACGAGCTTGCGCGCAAGGCCGGCAAGGACCCGATCGAATTCCGCAAGTCCATGCTGACCAAGAACCCGCGCATGCTCGCGGTGCTCAACCAGGTCGCGGAGAAATCCGGCTGGGGGCAACCGCTGCCCGCGCGCGTCGGCCGCGGCGTCTGCGTGCAGCCGTCCTTCGCAAGCTTCATCGCGACCGTGGTGGAGGCCGAGATCGACGACTACGGCGAGATCGCGCTGCGCCGCGTCACCTCGGTGGTCGACACCGGCATCGCGGTCAACCCCGACACGGTGAAGGCGCAGATCGAGGGCGGCCTGATCTTCGGCCTCACCGCCGCGCTCTATGGCGAGATCACCATCGACAGGGGCCGCGTGCAACAGTCGAACTTCCACGACTACCGCATGATGCGCATCAACGAGACGCCGAAGATCGAGGTGATCGTCGTGAAAAGCGGCGAGGCGCCCGGCGGCATCGGCGAGGCCGGCGTCAATGCCGGACCGCCCGCGCTGCGCAATGCGATTCTTGCCGCAACCGGCGTGGCGCTGCGGCGCCTGCCGATCGATCGGAAACAGCTGGCTGCGGGGAAGAAGGCATGAGCGGCAAGATGCGTATCCTCACAAGCGTCGCTGTGATCGCGATCGCCGCAGCAGGGCTCGGCGTCTGGATCATCCGCGGGCCCGGCCCGCTCGATTTCGCCGGCGGCACCAAGGTGGCCCTGGCCGATTACCGCGCCGGCAAGCCGACCGGCGTGCCTGCAAAGCTTGAGAAAGCGAGCCTGGTCGAGCGCGGCGAATATCTCGCCAAGGCGGCCGACTGCATGGTTTGCCACACCAAGCCGGGCGAGAAGGACTATGCCGGCGGGCTCGCCTTCAAGCTGCCGTTCGGCACGCTCTATTCGACCAACATCACGCCGGATAAGGACACCGGCATCGGCAATTACACCGACCAGGATTTCCTGAACGCGGTCCAGCACGGCAAGCGCCGCGACGGCGCCCGGCTCTATCCGGCAATGCCGTACACGTCCTACACGTTCATGACGGACGAGGACGTGCTGGCAGTGAAGGCCTATCTGTTCAGCCTGCCGGCGGTGCGCGCCAAGGCGCCCGACAACACGCTGTCGTTCCCGTTCAACCAGCGCTGGGCCATGATCGGCTGGTCGGCCGTGTTCAATCCGGACACGCGATATATGCCTGACACAGCGAAGAGCCCGGAATGGAACAGGGGCGCGTATCTTGCCGAGGCGCTGGCGCATTGCGGCGAGTGCCATACGCCGCGCAATCTCGGCTTCGCGCTGGACAACCGCAGGAAGTTCGCCGGTGCGATCACGGCGGGCTGGCACGCCTTCAATATCTCCTCCGACAAGGCGACGGGTCTCGGCAACTGGAGCGATGCGGACCTGATCTCGTACCTGTCGCTCGGCCATGCGCCGGGCCACGGCTCGGCCTCGGGCCCGATGGGCGAAGCAGTCGACCACAGCTTCAGCCAGTTCGCCCCCGAGGACATCAGCAGCATCGTTGCTTACTTGCGCAGCGTGCCGCCGCAGCCCTCGCCGGACCTGCCCGCCACCACGGCGCCGGTCGCTCCCGCCTCGCACAAGGAAGGCGTGACGGCGGATGCGCGCGGCAAGAAGGTGTTCGCCAGCGCCTGCGCCAGCTGTCACGGCTGGAGCGGCGAGAGCCCGGTCTCGCCGATGGCGACGCTGACCGGCACTTGGGCCGTCAACGACCCCGCCGCCACCAACGTCGCGCAGATCGTGATCTCGGGCACCAAACGGCACACGCCTGACGGCGCGCTGTCGATGCCGGCGTTCGGCAATGCCTACACCGACGACGAGATCGCGGCGGTGGCGAACTACGTCACGGCGCGGTTCGGGACCAAGGGCTCGAAGCTGACGGCGAAGGACGTCGCGGAGCTGCGGGAGCAGACGGCGGAATGAGGCTAAGACGAGATTGATGCGCGAGCGCGCTCGTCAATCTCGGCTGCCGTCCCGGACAAGCATAGCGAAGCGGAGCACAGATCCGGGACCCATACGCCGCAGCAAAACTTTTGCGAAGACTCGGAGTGACCAGCCTCGCGCGCAACTACTCCCTGGAGTTATGGGTCCCGGCCTTCGCCGGGACGACATCGCGTATGTGGCATCGGCTCAACCAAAACATCGGCACGGACGCTACTTTCGCCCGCGCTGATCTTGGTCCTCAGGTAATCGCGATCGGGCAGCCGTTGCTTCCCGTAGCGCCCTTGATCGGGGCCGGAGTGAAACTATAGACGAACTGGTATTTCTTGTCGGCGATCAGCTCGTCGAAGATCAGGTTCTCGTGGTTGTGGATGCCGTTCTTGGTTTGCAGCTCGGCGTGAACCACGAAGGCGAGCGTCTTGTCGGGATTGGGCACCACCTCGACTGCCCAGGTGTCGGCCCCCGTGAGCGCGAGATCCTTCTCGACGATCCATTTGGCGGCGTCGAGGCCGATGCCCGGTTCTCCGCTGTTGAAGCGATCATTGTTCTTCATCCAGAGCGAGCCCCAGCCGGTGTGGAACATGATCGCGTCGCCGGGCTTGATGTCGCTCTCGGGGATGTTCTGCTTCGCCAGCGCCGCCTTGATGTCGGCTGAGGTGATCTCCTGCCCCGCATCCATCATGCCGCCCTTGAGCGCGACCATGTCGATCAGATGCGCGCGGGTGAAGATCGGCTTGAGCTTCTCGATGCCGAGCTTCTTCAGGCCGTAGGCGTCGCTGATCTCGGCCGCCGTGAAGCCGTTGTAGAATCGCATCTCACTCTTGTCGCCCTCCTTGCCCATCTGGATGCCGATGTGGCCAAGGCCGTCGAACTGCGTGCCGGTCTGGCCGATCTCGGTCGCCAGAAATTCATCGTGATACACGAGCTTGTTGTCGCCGAACGGGCCGCCGGTCGGGCTGCCGGGAATACGCAGCGCGAACACACGCGCGCCGAACAGCGGCATAGCGGCCTCGTAGACGCGACCGATCTTGTAGATCTTGCCGTCCTTGATCCATTTCGCCGCGTCGAGGACCTTTGCCGGGGTGATGTGGTTGGATGCGCCGGCCTCGTCATCCTTGCCCCATTTCGAGGGCCACCAAGGCTTGTCGACGTTCTTGGGCATGGAGGCGGCCGTCTGCGCCTGGGCCTGGCTGATCGGCGCCAGCGAGAACTTGCCGTGCATCGAGCCGGCGAGCGCCGCGCCAGCGACGCCAGCAACGCCCGCAGTGCGGAGCAAGGTCCGGCGGTCGGTCGTGGCGCCGCCGGCGTCTTGATCTACGTCGTTGATCTCATTAGACATTGCACCCTCCCAGGTTGTGGCCCAGATAAGTCCGGACTCTAAAATTGTTTCCGCCACCCTCCTCCTCCGCTAGGTTGTTGTCCAGCGACAAAAATAAGACCGTTGGTGCGGGAGCTTCCCATGAGCCTGTTTGAAGGCGACAAATCCGCGCAGCGACTTCCCGTCTCGCTGATCACCGGCTTTCTCGGCAGCGGCAAGACGACATTGCTCAATCGGCTGCTGCGCCACGACGGCATGAAGGACAGCGCCGTCATCATCAACGAGTATGGCGAGGTCAGTCTCGATCATCTCCTGGTCGAGCGCGTCGATGGCGAGGTCGCCGTGCTCGCAAGCGGATGCATCTGCTGCACCATCCGCAGCGACCTCGAGGAGACGCTGCGAAGCCTTCTGGTGAAGCGCGACCGCGGCGAGATTCCGCCGTTTCGCCGCATCCTGGTCGAGACCACCGGCCTCGCCGACCCCGCGCCGATCGTGCAGCTCCTGCTCAACAATCCTCTCGTCTCGCACTTCCTGCGGCTCGACACGGTCGTGACCACGGTCGATGCGGTCAACGCGCCGCATCAGCTCGATCGGCAATACGAGGCGGTGAAGCAGGTGGCGCTGGCCGACCGGCTGTTGATCACCAAGAGCGATCTGGTCGAGAACATCGCGGCGCTGGAGGCGCGCCTGCGGCGGCTCAATCCCGGCGCCGGAATCGAAAGCGTCAGTCACGGCGAGATCGATCCCGCGCAGCTATTCGGTGCCGGCCTGATCGATCCCGAACGGAAAAGGATAGACGTCGAGCGCTGGCTCAACGAGCGGGCCTTCGCGGAACCGCATGCGCATGCTGGCCATTCGCATCACGACCATCACGCGCACCATGACCATGGCCATCATGATCACGATGCGTCGATCGCCAGCTTCATGCTGGCGTTCGACGAGCCGCTCGACTGGATGGCCGTGACGCACTGGCTTACCTATCTGCGCAACGCGCGCGGAGAGGACCTGCTGCGCGTGAAGGGAATTCTCAATCTCCGCGGCGAGCCGACGCCGATCGTGATCCACGGCGTGCACCACGTCTTCCATCCGCCGGTCGCGCTTGGTGGCTGGCCCGACAGCGATCGCCGCTCGCGCATCGTGTTCATCACGCGCGGCATCGCGCGTGATGAAGTGCTCGAGCTCTGGCAGGCCGTCCGCGCGACGGCCTGAGACAGCCGAATTTTCCGTCAGCTCAACCAGAATCTCGGCGTCGCCGGCTCCAGCCTTCCCCCGACGCGCACCGGCGCAATCTTCAGTGCGAGGCCCGTTGCGTCGTCCGTCTCCACGGCGACGCCGCTGAGCGTTGCGGCGCCCGCGGCCGGCTCAAAGCGGCCCGATGGAATTCCCGACGTGAACCTGCGCAGCGGTTCTTCCTTCTGCATGCCGATGATGGAATCGTAATCGCCGGTCATGCCGGCGTCGGTCATGTAGGCGGTGCCGCCGTTGAGGATCTGATGGTCGGCGGTCGGCACATGCGTATGCGTGCCGACGACGAGGCTGGCGCGGCCGTCGCAGAAGAAGCCGATACCCTGCTTCTCGCTGCTCGCCTCGCAATGGAAATCGACCACGATGGCATCCGCGGCAACGCCGAGCGGACAGGCGCCCAACTCGCGCTCGAGCGCCGCGAAGGGATCGTCGAACGGAGTCATGAAGACGCGGCCAAGTGCGTTGACCACGAGGGCGTGCTTGCCGTTCTTGGTCTCGACCAGGGCGGCGCCGCGGCCGGGCGTGCCGCGCGGATAGTTGGCCGGACGCACCAGGCGGTCGGCGCGCTCGATGAAAACCAGCGCCTCGCGCTGGTCCCAGGAGTGGTTGCCGAGCGTCACCGCGTCGGCGCCGGCCTCGATGAATTCCTGGTAGATCGCTTCCGTGATGCCGAAGCCGCCTGCCGAATTCTCGCCGTTGACCACGACGAAATCGAGCGACCAATCCTTGACCATGCCGGGGAGAAATTCGGCGATGGCCTCGCGCCCGCTACGGCCGACGACATCACCCACGAAGAGAATGCGCAACTTCAGAACTCCGGAAATCGAACACGTCCGATTCCGTTAGCACATAATCCAGTGCCACGTCGTGGGATAGTGCCGGAACCGCTTCGATCTCCTGCGCTGCAAAAGCAAGCCCGATGCCGACGATCTGCTTGGCCTTGCGCAGGTGAGCGAAGGTGAAATCATAATGACCAGCGCCATAGCCGATGCGATGGCCGAGGCGGTCGAAGGCCGCGAGCGGCGTCAGCATGACGTCGGGAATGACCTCGGCCGCCGCCGGCGACGGCTCGGGAATGCCGAGCGGGCCGAGCATCAGGCGGTCGTTCGGATGGAAGAGGCGGAAGATCAACGCCTTGCCACGCGTGGTGACGCAGGGCAGCGCCAACCTGGCACCCTGCTCGGCGAGCTTCTTGAGCAGCGGCATCGGATCGATCTCGCTGCGGATCGGCGAATAGCCGGAGACGATGCTGCCGGGCAAGAGGTCGAACGGCAGCCCGCGCTTGGCGAGCTTTGCGGCGGCCGCCGTGCGCTTCTTCTCGCTCAGCGCGTCGCGCTTGGCGAGGGCCCTGGCACGGAGTTCGGCTTTGGAGTTGGACATGCGTGTTTCCCCCGAAGGCGAAGTCTTGCCCCGCCGTCATCGCCCGCGAAAGCGGGCGATCCAGATTCCAGAGACACCAGTGCAAGAACCTCGACGCCGCGGCGTACTGGATGCCCTGGCCAGGCCGGGGCACGACACCGAGAGTGATTGGACCGCAAGCGTGTCGGGGACGCAGTTTCGACAGGCACGAACCAGCAGAAAGAAAACAGTGCGAAGCCGCGTACGCCGTTGAAGCACTCGATCCCGGAGTTCCCTACGAAAGTAGGTGGGCACCATATGTCCGGGCCCACGGGCCCGGCCAGGGACAGTTCCCTAAAGGATCGATAAGGCCCCGGGGATATATGGCTCCTGACGCACGTCGCAGCCTCGCGGGGGCAATGTAACAACGATGTTGACGAATCGCCAGCCCGACGCAGGTTCGCTGTCGCGCGGCATGCACAGATCTTACCCTCCCCTGGAGGGGGAGGGTCGGCTCACATTGAGCGAAGCAAAATGTGAGACGGGGTTGGGGTGACGGTCTCTCCACGCCGAACACTGCCCGAGCGGAGAGATCACCCCACCCCGCTCGCGCTACGCGCGATCGACCCTCCCCCTCCAGGGGAGGGTAAGGCGCGCGGCAGCAGCCTCTACCCGATCGCGATCCCGTTGCCGACGGTCCGGTTCAGGACCTGGGTCGATTTCTCGATGCGTTCGGCGGCGGCGTTCAGGGCGTTGACAACCGCGGTCTGGGTCATGCGGGCGCGCTCGACCGCGGCGTTACGGAAATCCCGAAGCTCGGTCAATTCCTGCTCGAGGGTCCGGACGCGGTTGGTGGTGTCGACCAGCTCGTCGCAGACGGTCAGCGCGGCCATCACGGTCAGCCGCGCATCGCCGATCTCGCCGAATTTTCCGCGCAGCGACTGGATGCGCGTCTCCAGGGTTTCGGCGAGCTTGAGCAGCCGCACCTCCTGGCCCTCCTCGCAGGCCATGCGGTACTGCCGGCCATTGATAGTGACGTTGATGTGGCTCATCCGTCCTCTCCGGTATCGAGCACCGAGCGTATCGTGACGATCGCGGAATCCAGCCGATCGGAGATCTCGCGATTGGTGCGCTCGAGCTTGCGCGCCTTCACCAGCGCACCGTCGAGCTCGTCGGCGAGCCGCGAACGATCCGCGCCCAGCGCCTGGATTCGTGCCGCGAGTTCGTTCTCGTCGCGATCGGCATCGCGCCGCCGCTCGACCGCGCTTTCCAGCGAGTCGAGCGCCGCCATGAGCCTGCGGGTCGCGATCTCGATCTCGACGGCGGAGGACTCCGTCATGGCAGAGCTGTTGGACACGCGATCGTTCATGCAGTCAGCGGCGGAACCTATGGGCCTATCCGGTGCCAGTTACCCCAGAGCTTGCCGTCCGGCAAAAGACTCGGTTCGGCAAGCGCTTAGAAGCAGAAATTTACGTGGCAAGCTAGCGGAGCGCAACGCCGCCCCGAAACTATGCACCGATCAATCGGAGGGCATCGTCCCGGACGCGTCAGTTCCGCTCCGCGCAATCCCGGCGCAAAACGCTCTCCACAGAGGCAACTTTTACGGTCAAACCGGCGTTTGATTGCCTTGGACTCCCGGAACTGAGGTGCTATCCCAGCCCCGACCTTCAGCGGCCGCAAGGCTCCTTCCCGCGCGGGCGTGCACGCCAAGCGCCTCATTTCAGACGGATTTCAGACATGACGCAGGTCGACCACAACCGCATGGCCAACGCCATCCGCGGCCTTTCGATGGACGCTGTCGAGAAGGCGAAATCGGGCCATCCCGGCCTGCCGATGGGCGCCGCCGACATCGCCACGGTGCTGTTCACCCAGTTCCTGAAATTCGACGCCGCCGCAACCGACTGGCCGGATCGCGACCGCTTCGTGCTCTCCGCCGGCCACGGCTCGATGCTGCTCTATTCGCTGCTGTTCCTGACCGGCAACGCCGCGATGACGCTGGACCAGCTCAAGAACTTCCGCCAGCTCGGCTCGCTGACCCCGGGTCATCCCGAGAACTTCCACACCAAGGGCATCGAGACCACCACCGGGCCGCTCGGCCAGGGCATCTCGACCGCGGTCGGCATGGCGCTCGCCGAGAAGATGCTGGCCGCCGAGTTCGGCAAGAAGATCGTCGACCACCACACCTATGTGCTCGCCTCCGACGGCGACCTGATGGAAGGCGTGTCGCAGGAAGCGATCGCGATGGCCGGGCACTGGAAGCTCAACAAGCTGATCGTGCTGTACGACGACAACGGCATCTCGATCGACGGCCCGACCTCGATCTCCGATTCCGTCGACCAGGTGAAGCGCTTCAAGTCCGCCGGCTGGGCCGCCGAGAAGATCGACGGCCACGACCAGGCCGCGATCGCCGCTGCCATCACCCGCGCGAAGAAGTCGAACAAGCCGACGATGATCGCATGCCGCACCACCATCGGTTTCGGCGCTCCCCACAAGGCGGGCACCTCCAAGGTGCATGGCGAGGCGCTCGGCGCCGACGAGCTCAAGGCCGCCAAGGAAAATCTCGGCATCTCGCTCGAGCCGTTCTCGGTGCCCGATGACGTGCTGAAGGCGTGGCGCGCGGCCGGCAGCCGCGGCGTCTCCGCGCGGCAGGAATGGGAAGCACGACTCGGCGAGCTCGGCAGCCGCAAGCGCGCCGAATTCGAGCGCCGCCTGCGCCACGAGCGTCCGGCCTCGCTCGCCAAGGCGGTGCGCGCCTACAAGAAGGAGCTGCTCGAGAAGCCGATGAATGCGGCGACGCGCAAGTCCTCGGAAGCGGTGATCGAGGTGATCGCCGGCGCGATGCCGATGGAATTCCTCGCCGGCTCGGCCGACCTCACCGGCTCCAACAACAACAAGGCGAAGTCGGCGACCGCGTTCTCGGCGAAGACGCCGAAGGGCCGCTTCATTCATTACGGCATCCGCGAGCACGGCATGGCGGCTGCGATGAACGGCATCTTCCTGCACGGCGGCTTCGCGCCGAACGGCGCGACCTTCCTGGTGTTCACCGATTACGCGCGGCCCGCGATGCGCCTCGCCGCGCTGATGGGCACCGGCGTCGTCTATGTGATGACGCACGATTCCATCGGCCTCGGCGAGGACGGTCCGACCCACCAGCCGGTTGAGCACCTCTCCGCGCTTCGCGCCATTCCGAACATGCGCGTGTTCCGTCCCTGCGATGCGATGGAAGTCGCCGAGTGCTGGGAGCTCGCGCTCAACCGCCTCGACGGCCCGACCGTGCTGGCACTGACGCGGCAGAACCTGCCGCAGCTGCGCACCACCGCGCCGAACGACAATCCCTGCCAGCACGGCGCCTACGAGCTGGTCGCGGCGCAGGGCGAAGCCAAGGCGACGTTGTTCGCCTCCGGTTCCGAAGTCGAGATGGCCGTTGCCGCCCAGAAGCAGCTCGCCGAGCGCGGCATTCCGACACGGGTGGTCTCGGTGCCGTCGCTCGAGCTCTTGTTAGCGCAACCAAAGGAACGCCGTGATGCGATCATCGGCAACGCGCCGATCAAGGTCGCGATCGAGGCCGCCGTGCGTTGGGGCTGGGACGCGGTGATCGGACAAGATGGCGAATTCGTGGGCATGCACTCGTTCGGTGCCAGCGCCCCGCTCAACAAGATATTTCCGCATTTCGGCATCACCGCCGAGGCTGCAGTTAACGCTGTGCTGAAGCGCGTTAGCTGAGAGTTGAGCTTGTCAAAAAAAAGGACTACGTAACGTCTCATATGATCAAGCACCGCCCGGCCGAACCGGGCGTCCGCCCCTAAAAAACCCTCGCAGGCGCGCCAACCGCGCGTTGTGCGGGATGACAACGGTCATTGAAGGAGACGAAACATGGCAGTCCGCGTCGGAATCAACGGTTTTGGCCGCATCGGCCGCAACGTGCTGCGGGCGATCGCCGAGTCCGGCCGCAAGGACATCGAGGTCGTCGGCATCAACGATCTTGGTCCGGTCGAGACCAACGCCCATCTGCTCCGCTTCGACTCCGTCCATGGCCGCTTCCCCGGCACCGTCACCGTCGACGGCGACTCGATCAACCTCGGCGGCGGCAAGATCAAGGTGACCGCCGAGCGCGATCCCTCGAAGCTGCCCTGGAAGGATCTCGGCGTCGACATCGCGCTGGAATGCACCGGCATCTTCACCTCGAAGGACAAGGCCAGCGCGCATCTGACCGCCGGCGCCAGGCGCGTGCTGGTCTCCGCACCCGCCGACGGCGCCGACGCCACCATCGTCTACGGCGTCAACCACGAGACGCTGACCAAGGATCATCTGGTCGTCTCCAACGGAAGCTGCACGACGAACTGCCTTGCGCCGGTCGCCAAGGTTCTGAACGACCTCGTCGGCATCGAGACCGGCTTCATGACCACGATCCACGCCTATACCGGCGACCAGCCGACGCTGGACACGCTGCACAAGGATCTCTACCGCGGCCGCGCCGCTGCGATGTCGATGATCCCGACCTCGACCGGCGCCGCCAAGGCCATCGGTCTCGTGCTGCCCGAGCTGAAGGGCAAGCTCGACGGCGTCGCGATCCGCGTGCCGACCCCGAACGTCTCGGTTGTCGACCTCAAGATCGTCGCCAAGCGCGCCACCGACGCCAAGGAAATCAACGCGGCGATGAAGCGCGCCAGCGAGCAGCAGCTCAAGGGCATCCTCGGCTACACCAGCGCGCCGAACGTCTCGATCGACTTCAACCACGACCCGCACTCCTCGACCTTCCACGGGGACCAGACCAAGGTGCAGAACGGCACGCTGGTGCGCGTGATGTCCTGGTACGACAACGAGTGGGGCTTCTCGAACCGCATGGCGGACACCGCCGTCGCGCTGGCGAAGGTGATCTAACCAGGGTCTCGTGTCCCGGACGCGGTGCAGCGCTTGCGCTGCTCCGCAGAGCCGGGACCCATCTAACCGCGGGACTCGCTGTGATGTGGGTCCCGGTTCAGCAGCGCACCGCTTCGCGCTGCGCAGCACCCGGGACAAGAGAGCCAGAGATGACCAACAAATTCCGCACCCTCGACGACGTCGACGTGAAGGGCAAGCGCGTGCTGCTGCGCGTCGATCTGAACGTGCCCATGGAGAACGGGCGCGTCACCGACGCAACCCGGCTCGAGCGCGTCGCGCCGACCATCACCGAAATTTCGGACAAGGGCGGCAAGGTCATCCTGCTCGCGCATTTCGGCCGGCCGAAGGGGCGCGACGCCAAGGACTCCCTCAAGCCCGTTGCTGAGGCGCTGTCGAAGGTCGTGAAGAAGCCCGTCGCGTTCGCCGATGACTGCATCGGCGAGCCCGCGGCCACTGCCGTGGCGGCCCTGAACGACGGCGACATTCTCTGTCTCGAAAACACCCGCTTCCACAAAGAGGAAGAGAAGAACGATCCCGCCTTCGTCGCAGAGCTCGCAAAACTCGGCGACATCTGGGTCAGTGACGCGTTCTCGGCCGCGCACCGCGCCCATGCCTCGACCGAAGGCCTCGGCCACAAGCTGCCGGCCTATGCCGGCCGCACCATGCAGGCCGAGCTCGATGCGCTGGAGAAGGCGCTGGGCTCGCCGACCAAGCCCGTCATCGCCATCATCGGCGGCGCCAAGGTCTCGACCAAGATCGACCTGCTCGAAAATCTCGTGACCAAGGTCGACGCGCTCGTGATCGGCGGCGGCATGGCCAACACCTTCCTGCACGCCCAGGGCGTCGGCGTCGGCAAGTCGCTGGCGGAGAAGGATCTGGCGCCGACGGCGCTGCGCATCATGGAGAAGGCGGAAGCCGCCAATTGCGCGATCATCCTGCCCGTGGACGCCACCGTCGCCTATCACTTCGCGGCCAACGCGCCCTCGCATGCCTACGGCCTCGACGCGATCCCGGCCGACGGCATGATCCTCGACGTCGGCCCGCAATCGGTCGTGCGCGTCCAGGCTGCGATCGACGACGCGGCGACGCTGGTCTGGAACGGACCGCTGGGAGCCTTCGAGCTGCAGCCGTTCGACCGCGGCACCATGGCGGCCGCCAAGCACGCCGCCGAGCGCACCAAGGCCAAGAAGCTGATCTCGATCGCAGGCGGCGGCGACACCGTTGCAGCCCTCAACCAAGCCCATGTGGCCGGTGACTTCAGCTATGTCTCGACCGCCGGTGGCGCATTTCTTGAATGGATGGAAGGCAAGCCCCTGCCTGGCGTCGAAGTCCTGCGCATCAAGTAGTCAGTCGGCCTTTCAAGTCAGCTTGCAGGCCCAAACGGGAGAAAAAAACACATGGCTCGGATCACGTTGCGTCAATTGCTCGACCATGCGGCGGAGAACGATTACGGCGTACCGGCCTTCAACATCAACAACATGGAGCAGGCGCTGGCGATCATGGACGCGGCCAACCAGGTCGACGCGCCCGTCATCATCCAGGCCTCGCGCGGTGCGCGCTCCTACGCCAATGACATCATGCTCAAGCACATGATGGACGCGGTCACCGAGATCTATCCGCACATCCCGGTCTGCGTACATCTCGACCACGGCAACGAGGCCGCGACCTGCATGACCGCGATCCAGGCCGGCTTCACCTCCGTGATGATGGACGGCTCGCTCAAGGCCGACGGCAAGACGCCGGGCGACTGGGGCTACAATGTCGGCGTCACCAAGACCGTGACCGACATGGCCCATCTCGGCGGCATCTCGGTCGAGGGTGAGCTCGGGGTGCTCGGCTCGCTCGAAACCGGCATGGGCGACAAGGAGGACGGCCACGGCGCCGAGGGCAAGCTCAGCCACGACCAGCTCCTGACCAATCCGGACGAGGCCGTGAAGTTCGTGCAGGAGACCAAGGTCGACGCGCTCGCGATCGCGATGGGCACCTCGCATGGCGCCTACAAGTTCACCCGCAAGCCCGACGGCGACATCCTCGCCATGAACGTGATCGAGGAGATCCACCGCAAGCTGCCGAACACGCATCTCGTCATGCACGGCTCCTCCTCGGTGCCGCAGGACCTGCAGGACATCATCAACGCCTATGGCGGCAAGATGAAGCCGACCTGGGGCGTGCCGGTGGCCGAGATCCAGCGCGGCATCAAGCACGGCGTGCGCAAGATCAACATCGACACCGACAACCGCATGGCGATGACCGGCCAGATCCGCAAAGTCCTGAAGGACAATCCGGAAGAGTTCGATCCGCGCAAGTACCTGAAGCCGGCGATGGAAGCGATGACCAAGCTGTGCAAGCAGCGCCTGCAGGAGTTCAACACCGCGGGCCAGGCCTCCAAGATCAAGAAGGTTCTGACCACCGCCGAGATGGCCAAGCGCTACGCCAAGGGCGAGCTCGACCCGAAGGTGGCGTAAAAGCCGACACCGCCCGAGCCCCACCTGCGGCAGGGCTGTCATACCTAGAGCTCCACGAGAGGTCGTCATGCCCGGGCTTGTCCCGGGCATCCACGTTCTTGGGTGCCCCGGGCAAGGCGTGGATGGCCGGGACAAGCCCGGCCATGACGCTGTGGAAGCGGCGGCGCCCCGTGGCTCCGAGCTCAGACGTGATTGCCCGCGGCTGGCGGGGAGTGCGCAGCCCCGCCCCCCTTGCCCTGCGACCAACGTTAACTCGGAATTTGCCCGAGAACGGTCTATTTTCACGGGCAAGGGCAGAATCGTTTTGGGAGGACCTCTCGATGAATCTGACTGAGCTCAATGGGATCGCGACCGCCATGGTCGCGCCGGGCAAGGGCATCCTTGCCGCCGACGAATCCTCCGGGACCATCAAGAAGCGCTTCGACGCCATCGGCGTGGAATCGACCGAAGCCAATCGCCGCGACTATCGCGAGATGCTGTTCCGATCGAAGGAGGCCATGAGCCAGTACATCTCCGGCGTGATCCTCTATGACGAGACGATCTGGCAGACGGCCGCGGACGGCACGCCGCTGGTGAAGCTGATCGAACAGAGCGGCGCCATTCCCGGCATCAAGGTCGACGAAGGCACGCAGGCCCTGCCGATGTGCCCGGGCGAGCTGGTTACGATCGGGCTCGACAAGCTCGCCGAGCGGCTGAAGAAATATTACGAGCGCGGCGCGCGCTTCGCCAAATGGCGCGCGGTGATCGATATCGGCAGCGGCATTCCCTCGATGACCGCGATCAGCGTCAACGCCCATGCGCTGGCGCGCTATGCCGCGCTGTGCCAGACCGCGCAGATCGTGCCGATCGTCGAGCCGGAGGTGCTGATGGACGGCGACCACGACATCGACCGCTGCTATGAGGTCACCCAGCGCGTGCTCAACAAGACGTTCCAGGAATTGCGCGTCCAGCGCGTCGCGCTCGAAGGCATGGTGCTGAAGCCGAACATGGCGATCTCTGGCAAGAAGTGTGCGAAGCAGGCCTCGGTCGATGAAGTCGCGGAAAAGACGATCCGGCTGCTGAAGGCCTGCGTGCCCGCGGCCGTGCCCGGCATCGCCTTCCTCTCCGGCGGCCAGTCGGATGAAGAAGCGACCGCGCATCTCAACGCGATGCACAAGCTCGGTCCGTTACCCTGGGGCCTCACCTTCTCCTACGGCCGCGCGCTGCAGGCAGCCCCGCAGAAGGCATGGTCGGGCAAGGCCGACAACGTCGCGGCCGGACAGCGCGCCTTCAGCCATCGCGCACGCATGAACGGCCTCGCCTCCAAGGGCGAATGGCAAAGCAGCCTGGAACAGAAGGCAGCCTAGATCTTGTCGAACAAACCGCTTCCGCCGCGCCCGGCGCCGCGCCTCTACCTCGCGACGCCCGTCGTCGATGATCCCGCTGCGCTTGTCGCCGAGCTGCCGGGCCTGCTCGCCTCTGCCGACGTCGCGGCCGTGCTGCTGCGGCTGAAGGAGACCGACCAGCGCACCATGACGTCGCGCATCAAGGCCTTGGCGCCGCCGGTGCAGAAGGCGGGCGCAGCGCTGCTCGTCGAGGGGCATGCCGAGCTGGTCGCGCGCGGCGGCGCCGACGGCGCGCACCTGCCCGGCATCGCCGCGCTGAAAGAGGCGCTGCCATCGCTCAAGCCCGATCGCATCGCCGGCGTCGGCGGGCTGACGACGCGGCATCATTCCATGGATGCGGGCGAGATGGGCGCCGATTATGTGCTGTTCGGCGAGCCCGACGCGAAGGGGCAGCGGCCCTCGGCGCAGGCGATTGCCGAGCGGCTGGACTGGTGGGCCGAGCTGTTCGAGCCGCCCTGTGTCGGCTATGCGACCTCGCTGGAGGAGGCCCGTGATTTCGCCGCCAGCGGCGCCGATTTCGTGCTGGTCGGCGAGTTCATCTGGGCCGATCCGCGCGGGCCGAAAGCCGCACTGATCGAGGCCGATGCCGCGATCAAGAAGGGCTTTGCGGCGGCGCTTGCCGGCCAGGATCCTGCCGGTCAGGAGCACGGCTAGCGCCCGACATGAACCTTCCGCGCATCACCATTTTGGCCACGCTGCTGCTCACGGGACCCGCGACGGCGCAGCTCCAGATCACGCCGCCGGCCACGACGCCGAGCCCTCCGGCCGAGAAGCAGAAGCCCAAGGCGCCTCCGCCCGCCAAGAAAAAGGAGGCTGCGCCGGCGCCCAAACCTTCGGCCTCGCCCAAGCCGGCCGCGTCTCCCAAACCTCAATTGCCCGCGACCGTCATCCCGGCGCCGCCGACCGACACGCCCGGTGTCGACCTGGTGTTCGGCGCCTATCAGCGCGGCCAGTACAAGACCGCGTTCGACCTCGCCACCGCCCGCGCGCAAGCCGGCGATCCCAAGGCGATGACCATGCTGGGCGAGCTCTATTCCAACGCCATGGGCATCCGCCGCGACTACGCCAAGGCGCTCGAATGGTACAAGCGCGCCGCCGACGCCGGCGACCGCGAGGCGATGTTCGCGCTTGCCATGCTCCGCATCTCCGGCCGCGGCGGCCCTGTGGACAAGGGTGAGGCGGTCAAGCTGATGGCGTCCGCCGCAAAGCTCGGCGAGCCCAAGGCGGCCTATAACCTCGCGCTGCTCTATCTCGACGGCCAGACCCTGCCGCAGGACGTCAAGCGTGCCGCCGAGCTGCTGCGCCAGGCGGCCGACGCCGGCCTGCCAGAGGCACAATACGCGCTCGCGACCTTCTACAAGGAAGGCACCGGGGTCCCGAAGGACCCCGAACGCGCGGTGCGCCTGCTCCAGGCTGCCTCGCTCGCGGACAATGTCGACGCCGAGGTCGAATATGCCATCGCCATGTTCAACGGCACCGGCACGCCGAAGAACCAGCCGGCCGCTGTCGCGTTGCTCCGCAAGGCGGCTCGTCAGGGCAGCGCGATCGCGCAGAACCGCCTCGCCTGGGTGCTGATCAACGGCATGGGCGTGCCCACGGACAAGATCGAGGGCTTCAAATGGCATCTGGTGGCCAAAACCGCCGGCAAGGGCGATCCGGAGCTCGACAAGGAATTATCCGATCTGCCGGCCGAGGACCGGGCCAAGGCGGAGGCTGCCGCCCGGAAGTGGCTCGGGACCAAATGACTTGACCTTGCGGCCCCCGCAGGGCACCCAATCCCTCAACCAGGCGCGATTTCGCGCCAATTCCCCCCGATCAAGACCCAGAAGCCCATGCTGTATTCCGCCACTATCAACGTCATGGTCAAGGCCGCGCGCCGCGCCGGCCGCAGCCTCAAGCGCGATCTCGGCGAGATCGAGCATCTGCAGGTCTCGCTGAAGGGGCCGGCCAATTTCGTCTCGCTCGCCGACAAGCGCGCCGAGGAGATTCTCTACCAGGATCTCGCCAAGGCCCGGCCCGGCTACGGCTTCATCGGCGAGGAAGGAGGCCAGCGCGAGGGCACCGACAAGAGCCACACCTGGATCGTCGATCCCCTGGACGGCACCACCAACTTCCTGCACGGCATCCCGCAATTCGCGATCTCGATCGGCCTCGCCCGCGAGGGCACGGTGATCGCGGGCGTGATCTACAACCCCGCCAATGACGAGCTCTACATCTCAGAGCGCGGCAAGGGCGCCTTCCTCAACGACCAGCGCCTGCGCGTCGCCGGCCGCCGCCAGCTCAACGAATGCGTGGTGGCCTGCGGCCTGCCCCATATCGGCCGCGGCGATCACGAGGAATTCCGCCGCGAGATGATCGCGATCCAGGACCGCGTCGCAGGGCTCCGCCGCTTCGGCGCCGCCTCGCTCGACCTCGCCTTCGTCGCCGCCGGCCGTCTCGACGGCTATTGGGAGCGCAATCTGCAATCCTGGGACATCGCCGCCGGCATGCTGATGGTGCGCGAAGCGGGCGGTACGGTGTCGGGCGTCCAGGGCAATGACGATCCGCTGCTGACCGGCCACGTCGTGTGCGGCAACGAGTTCGTGCACGGCGAACTGATCAAAATATTGAAGAAGCCGGCGTAGCAGGACGGCGGCTCGATTGGCCGCGGCTAAGAGTCGTCTTCGTCGTCTTCGTCGTCGCGATATTCACCGCCGGTGGTCAGGCCCTCGATCGTCGTGGCGCCTTTCGATTTGACGACGCGGCGAAGCGGGACGGAGCTCTCGCTTCGCAAGGCTTCCATCAGCTGTTCCGAATGGGTGACGATCCAGATGTCCGCGCGGCGCGATGCCTTGGCGATAAGCCGGGCCAATGGCGCCAGCAGCGACGGATGGAGGCTGGTCTCGGGTTCGTTCAGCGCGATGAAGGGCGGAAGCCGATAACCCATGAACACCGCAAGCAGACAAATGTATTTCAGCGTTCCGTCGGACAGTTCATGAGCCCTGAACGGCCGCGGCATATCCTCCAGTTGCAGATCGAATTCGCACAAGCCGTTTGCCTCCCACGCGCGGAGCTCCGCGCCCGGGAATGCGTCCTGGATTGCGTCCTGCAGGTCGGTGGCGTCTTCCCTGATCGTATAGAGCGTCGCCAGCGCCGCAGCCAGATCGCTTCCATCAGCACTGAGCGAGGGCGTGGTGATCGCGAGACACGGCTTTCGTATCGGTGACGCCGGATCGCTGCGGAAGTCGTGATAGAAGCGCCAGCCCAGCATCGCGCTCCTGATCAGATCGATTTCAGGACAGCCCTTGCCGTCGGAGAAACCCGCAAGCGCCGTCTCGGACGGCAGCACCGCATCCTTGTGGCTGCCCCATGCACCGTTGTCGTCGCGAACGCTGACGAGGCCATTTTTCCGCTCCATGAGGCAGACCGTTCGTTTGCCCTGCGTCGCCTCGATACTTTCGGACTTGATCATCGGCTCGCCGGCAAACGCCGCCGAGAGCGGGGCGGGAAATCCGATCTCGATGGAATATCTGATGCGGTCGAACCTGGCCGATAGCCGCAATCGCCCATCTTCGCCGCGCTTGCGCATGCCGGACCAGCAGACCGAATTCAATCCGCCTTCGTCGGCGATCGTGCGCGTGATCCGTCCGGTTGCCGCGTCGCGCAACAGCGACAAGGACTTGTAGAGATTGGACTTGCCGACGCCGTTCTCGCCCACGAATACGGACAGGGGGTGGATTGGTATAGTGAGCCGACGAATGGAGCGATAGTTCGAGATCGCAATTTCGGTCAGCTGCATCACATGCTCTCAATCGGCAAGCCGTGCGCGCATTCGCGGTACGGAGCGGAATGCATATTGCTTCAATCCAGGAATGCAGTCTGGATCGACACCTCCGTGAAAGCAAGCCGACGCCCGTTTGACGTCCGCGCAACGCGGCATCGGTCCTGAAGCATTCAGGACCGATCCGGTATTCAGTGGCCGGCCCTCGCCGGAGCCGGCGGGCCGTACGCTTCGGCCTTCTTCTCGTCCGCCTTCTCGCGATCTCCCGCCAGCACGCGCTGCACGGAGACGAAGAACACCGGCACCATCAACAGCGCCAGGATCACGACGGCGATCATGCCGCCCATCACGATGCTGCCGAGCGCCTGCTGGCTGGCGCCGCCGGCGCCGTGGGCGATGGCCATCGGCAGCACGCCGCAGATGAAGGCAAGGCCCGTCATCAGGATCGGGCGGAAGCGCAGGCGGCAAGCTTCCATGGTGGCTTCCACCAGCGGCTTGCCTTCCTTGCGCAGGTCCTTGGCGAACTCGATGATCAGGATCGCGTCTTTCGCCGCGAGGCCGATGATCGTGATCAGGCCGACCGTGAAATAGACGTCGTTGGGCAGGCCGCGCAGCATCGCCGCGGCAACCGCGCCGACGATGCCGAGGGGCACGGTGAGCAGCACCGCGAGCGGAATGGTCCAGCTCTCGTAAAGCGCGGCAAGGCACAGGAACACCACGAACACCGAGAGCGCGAGCAGGAACGGCGCCTGCGAGCCCGACAGCTTTTCCTGCAGTGACTGGCCAGTCCATTCGTAGCCGAAGCCGCGCGGCAGCTTGCCCGCGAGCCGTTCCATCTCGGCGATGGCATCGCCCGAGGTGAAGCCGGACCTGGCTTCGCCGGAGATGCGCACCGCCGGATAATAGTTGAAGCCCGCGATCTGCGTCGGGCCGCGCGCCCATTCCACCGTGGCGAAGGAGGAGAACGGCACGAGCTGGCCGCGGCTGTTCTTGACGTTGTAGTTGAGGATGTCCTCGGTTCGCATGCGGTCGCGGGCATCCGCCTGCACCACGACGCGCTGCATGCGGCCGCGGTTCGGGAAGTCGTTGATGTAGTTCGAGCCGAGATTGGTCGAGATCGTGTTGTTGATGTCCTCGAAGGTGACGCCGAAGGCGCCGGCCTTCTCGCGGTCGATCACGAGATTGACCACGCCGGCTTCGGGCAGGCCTTCGATGTAGACCTTCTGCAGCACCGGGCTCGCATTGGCTTCTGCGATCAACTGGTCGGCGGCGCGCATCAGGGCCGGATAGCCCTTCTGGCCGCGGTCCTGGAGGCGGAACGAGAAGCCGGAGGAGTTGCCGAGATTGTCGATCGGCGGCGGCTGCAGCGCCGAGATCTTCGCGTCGCGGACCGACGACCCAAGATCGCGGTTGATGTCGTTGACGATCGCCGCGGCGGAATCCTTCGGCCCGCGCTCCGACCAGTCCTTCAGGGTGATGAAGGCCTGCGCGGTGTTCATGCCCTGGCCGGAGAAGCTGAAGCCGGTGAGGAAGGTGACGTTGTCCACGCCCGGCCGCTGCGCCAGATATTTCTCGACCTTCTCGATCACGGCCTCGGTGCGGGCATAGGACGAATCTGACGGCGTCTGCACGTCGGTGGTGACGAAGCCCTGGTCGTCGATCGGCAGGAAGCCGCCGGGCAGGCTGACGAAGGCCCAGGACAGGCCTGCCAGCAGCGCGGCATAGACCATCATCAGGCGGCCGGTGCGCTTCAGCGAGAAACCGACGGTGCGGGAATAGCTTTCCTTGCCGCCTTCCAGCATGCGGTTGAACCAGCCGAACACGCCGCGTTTCGCGTGACCGTGACCGGCCGTGACGGGCTTGAGCAAGGTCGCGCACAGCGCCGGCGTCAGCGACAGCGCGAGGAAGGCGGAGAAGCCGATCGCAGCCACCATGGTCACCGAGAACTGGCGGTAAATGATGCCGACCGAGCCGGGGAAGAACGCCATCGGCACGAACACCGCCATCAGCACCAGCGTGATGCCGATGATGGCGCTCGATATCTGCGACATCGCCTTGCGCGTCGCTTCCTTCGGCGGCAGGCCCTCCTCGCTCATGATGCGCTCGACGTTCTCGACCACCACGATGGCGTCGTCGACGAGGATGCCCACCGCGAGCACCATGCCGAACATCGAGAGCATGTTGATGGAGTAACCGGCGAGCAGCAGCGTGGTACAGGCCCCCAGCAGCGCCACCGGCACCACGATGGTGGGAATGATGGTGTAGCGGATGTTCTGCAGGAACAGGAACATCACCACGAACACCAGCACCACCGCTTCGACCAGCGTCATCAGCACCTTCTTGATCGAGGCCTCGACCACGGGCGTGATGTTGTATGGGATCTCGTAGGAGATGTTGGCCGGGAAGAAGCGCGACAGCTCCTTCATCTTTTCCTCGACCGCGCTCGCGGTCGCCAGCGCGTTGCCGGTCGGCGACATCAGCACCGAGAGACCGGCGGTCGGCTTGCCGTCGAGACGGGTGTTGAACTGGTAGCTGAGGCCGCCGACCTCGACGCGTGCGACGTCGCGCAGCCGCACGGTCGAACCGTCGGCATTGGCGCGCAGGATGATGGCGCCGAATTCGTCGGGCGAGGACAGCTGGCCCTTGACCAGCACCAGCGCGGACGTGCGCTGGCTCGAGGTCGAGGGCTCGGCGCCGATGCTGCCGGAAGCGACCTGCGCGTTCTGTGCGGCGATCGCCTTGTTGACGTCGTCGGCGGTGAGCCCATAGCCGACGAGCTTGGCCGGATCGACCCAGACGCGAAGCGAGCGCTCGGTGGAATAGAGCGTGGCGCGGCCGACGCCGGGAATGCGGCGGATTTCGCCGAGCACGTTGCGGATCATGAAGTCGCCGAGGCCGACCTCGTCCAGGCTGCCGTCGGTCGAGTTCAGCGTGATGATCTGCAGCACCGCGCTGGAGGCTTCCTCGATCAGGATGCCCTGCTGGATCACCGCGCGCGGCAGGCGGGCCTCGACGCGCTTGATGCGGTTCTGCACCTCGACCGAGGCTGCGCTGGTGTCAGTGCCCGGCTGGAAATTGGCGATGATCTCGACCTGGCCGAGCGAGTCGCTGGTCGATTCAAAGTTGAGGATGCCGGAGGCGCCGTTGAGCTCCTCCTCGATCAGCCGCGTGACGCTGTTGTAGAGGTTTTCCGGCGAAGCGCCGGGATAGCTGGTCGAGATCGAGATCGAAGGCGGCGCGATGATCGGATATTGCGCGATCGGCAGCAGCGGCACCGAGATCGCACCGATCAGACAGATGAACAGCGCGACCACCCAGGCGAAGATCGGCCTGTCGATGAAAAAGCTGGCCATGGCGCGTTACCGCGTCAGCTTCTGGGCGTGCCGGTTGTCCGCGGTCGCATCCGCTTCCGACCAGGATTGCGGCTTGACCCGGTCGCCGGCCGCGAACTTCTGGAAGCCCTCGACCACGACCTTGTCGCCGGCCTTGAGGCCTTCGGTGACGAACCAGAGTCCGTCCTGCACCGAACCCGTGCGCACCGGCTGCACCGCGATGTGGTTGTCGTCCTTGACGACAAACACCTCGCTGCCGCCGCCGCCATTGCGTTGGATCGCCTGCTGCGGCACTGCGATCGCGTCGGAATCGAGACCCTGGTCGATGCGGACGCGGACATACATGCCCGGCAGCAGCTCTCGCTTGGGATTGCGGAACTCGCCGCGCAGCGTCACCTGCCCGGTATGGGCGTCGACCTTGGCGTCGGAGAACAGCAGCTTGCCGTCGAGCGAATAGAGCGTGTTGTCGTCGAGCACGAGGCGCACCTTGGCGGCATCGGCCGCGATGCGCTCGAGGTCGCCGCTCTCGAAGGCACGGCGGAGCTGGTTGAGCTCGGTCACCGACTGGGTGAAGTCGGCATAGATCGGATCGAGCTGCTGGATGGTGGCGAGGTTGGTCTCGTTCTGGACCACGAGCGCGCCCTCGCTGACGATCGCCGCACCGACGGTGCCGTCGATCGGCGCGCGCACGGTGGCGTAATCGAGATTGAGCTTGGCGCGCGCGAGCTCGGCCTTGCGGCCTTCGACCTCGGCATGGGCCTGGCGCTCGGCCGCAACGGCTTTCTCGTTCTCGGCCTCGGGCGCGGCGCGCTGGCTGGTCAGCGTGGCGATACGGTGTGCCTGCTGCCTGGCCTGCATCAGCGCGGCCTCCGACTTGGCGAGCGCGGCCTCGTTGGCCATCACTTCGACCTCGAACGGGCGCGGATCGATGCGATAGAGCGGATCGCCGGCCTTCACCTCGCTGCCCTGGCGGAACAAGCGCTCGACCACGATGCCGGATACGCGCGGCCGCACGTCTGAGACGCGCGTCGGCGCGATACGGCCCGGCAACTCGCGCACCACGGCACGCGGCTGCGGCTTGACGACGACGATGCTGACGTCGGGGTCGGTGGGCGGGGCGGCAGAGATGGCCGAGTTCGATTCCTCGCAAGCGGCGAGCAGCGGCGCAAGGGCCGCGAGCATCATTGCAACGCATGCCGATCGCGCACGAAGTCCTGACATGGTAGTTAAGTGCCCCGGTGTTGTTGAAACTGGTCACGCTGCGCCGGCCCGTTCTGGGCGATTTGCGCGCGGCTGATGCCGTCAAAATAGAGGGGCCCTGCTGCGACGCAACGCATGCTGCGGGCGGCTCAATGTCACACGACCTATGATGCTGACTTTTAGGGGCTTTTCGGGACTCACCGGATTGTGAGTCGGGTTCCATCGCCGCGTGCTGCGACGGAATATCGCAATCACTCGGCGGGCTTCATCCGGTACTGGCTGACGCCCCATTCGGTTCCGTCGGCATAGCCGAACAGGCCCGATGTCACCAATAGCAGCCAGCGCCAGCGCCGCATCCACACGGCGGTCCCGTCACCATGGACCTCGCGCAAGGCGGCCTCGATGGCGTCGCGGCGCGCATCGAAATTGGCGAGCCAGTCGCTGGCGGTGCGCTGATAATGCGTTCCGCTCCAGCACCATTCCTTCTCGACCGCGAAGATGTCGTCGAACTGCCTGACGAGGTGATGGCTCGGCATCAGCCCGCCGGTGAAGACGTGCTGGGCGATCCAATCCTCGCGATCGGTCCGGTCGAACAGATGCGAGCCGGTGCGATGGGTGCCGATCTGCATGAAGAGGCGCCCCTCCGGTGCAAGCCATGACTGCAGGCGCGTCATCAGCTTGCGCCAGTTCATCGTGTGCTCGAACGTCTCGATCGCGACGATGCGGTCGAACTGTCCTTCGGGCGCGAACACGTTCATGTCCGCAGCGACCGCGCGCAGGTTCGACAGTCCGCGCAGCCGCGCCTCCTGCTCGACATGAGCGCGCTGGGTCTGCGACATCGACACCGCGGTCACCGTCGCGTGCGGAAACTGCCGCGCCATCCATAGCGACAGCGAGCCCCAGCCGCAGCCGAGGTCGAGGATGCTCTGGCCGTCGGCGAGGCCGGCATGCTCGACGGTCTGGCGCAGCGCCTCCTCCTCCGCCTCCTGCAGGGTGGTCGCGTCGGTCTTGTAGAAGCAGGACGAATATTTGCGGTTGGGACCGAGCACCTGCGCAAAGAAGGAAGCCGGCACTGCGTCATGCCCGGCATCTGCCTTCCCGGCGATCGGCCGCAGCATCATCCGCGCGGCGATGGTGGCATCGTCGGCCGCATCATGCGCCGCAAGGCACGTTGCGGTGCGGGAGCAGAGGCGCTGGATCGCGGCCCGGACCACCACGTCCGGCAGCGGCACACGTTCGGCAGTCCCGATAATCGCGGACACGACGCTCATGCGACCACTCCCTTGGTCAGGTCTGGTGGGCCGGTGGAGGGAAGAACAGGGAGGTGCCGGCGACAGGCCGGGGCAGCCACAGGGCGGCGACGGCCTGCGGGATGCCGAAGTCTTGCAAATGACAATCTATCAAAGCGCAATTTCCGCTTCGGGTTCCGGGCGCTCTCCACGAAATCGGCGCATCCGGCGCTTTTTTTGGGCCGGGCCTGTGCCATAGTGCGCCCCGCAATCACGTTCGTAACGGATGATACCGGCCATGCCGTCTGGCGCCTCGCCCCGCTCCTCCATCGACATCGAATATACCAAGCTGTCCTCGCCCAGCGTTTTCCTGGTCCGGATGCTGGTCTTCCTGGTGCTGTGCACGCTGGTGGGCGTGGTGCTCTACAAGCAGATCATCCAGGCCTTTTTCGCCAATCCGGGCCTCAATGCCCTGATCGGGGCGGTGCTGTTCATCGGCATCGTGCTGGCCTTCCGCCAGGTCATCCGGCTCTACCCCGAGGTCTCCTGGGTCAACAATTTCCGCATCGCCGATCCCGGCCTCGCCCCGGCCCGGCACCCGAAGCTGCTGGCGCCGATGGCGATGATCCTGGGCGGCGAGCGCACCGGGCGGATGTCGATCACCCAGACCACGATGCGACATCTGCTCGATTCGATCGCAACGCGTCTCGATGAAGCCCGCGACATCTCCCGCTACATGACCGGCCTGCTCGTCTTCCTCGGCCTGCTCGGCACCTTCTGGGGCCTGATCGAGACGGTCGGCTCGGTCGGCAAGGTGATCGACGGGCTCAAGGTCGGCGGCGATTCGGGCGCGCTGTTCGACACGCTGAAGGAAGGCCTCGCCGCCCCGCTCGGCGGCATGGGCATCTCGTTCTCGAGCTCGCTGTTCGGCCTCGCGGGATCGCTGATCCTCGGCTTCCTGGACCTGCAGTCGAGCCAGGCGCAGAACCGCTTCTACACCGATCTCGAAGACTGGCTCGCCACCACCGTGCGCGAATATGGCCATGGCGACGTGCCCGTTGCCGCCGCCGGCGGCGGCGGGGTGGCCAGCGGCGAGCTTCAGGCCGTGGTCGAGCGCCTGCGCTCCGTGCTCGAGGAAGGCAGCGCCGGCCGCGGCACCACGGCCGCGATGGCAAGCCTTGCCGAAGCGATCCAGGCGCTGGTCTCGCACATGCGCACCGAGCAGCAGATGATCCGCGAATGGGCCGACGGCCAGGGCGAGCAGAACCGCGAGATAAGGCGTCTGCTGGAACGGATCGCGCGCCAGCCGGAAAAGGGTTGAAGATCGAACGGAGGTCTCGTGCCCCGGATGCGATGCAGCACGAAGTGGTGCATCGCTGAGCCGGGGCCCAGCACCTCCTGAGTGACATGGGTCCCGGCTCTGCGCAGCAGCGTTAGCACGCTGCAGCGCGTCCGGGACACGAGAGTGGAGAACAACGACATGGCTCTAGCGCGCGGCCGCCGCAGCGAAGGCGCCTTCAACTACTGGCCCGGTTTCGTCGACGCGCTGTCGACGCTGGTGCTGTCGATCGTGTTCCTGCTGTCGGTGTTTCTGGTGGTGCAGTTCTTCCTGTCGCAGGAGGTGACCGGCAAGGACAAGGCGCTGGAGCTGCTCAACGCCAAGATCGCGCAGCTCAACGAGCTGCTGTCGCTGGAGAAGCTCGGCAAGCTCTCGCTCGACGACCAGGTCTCGCAATTGAAGGCCGGCCTCGCCTCGGCCGAGACCGAGCGCGACCGCATCAAGGGCCTCTATGACGGCCTCGCCGCCGCCGGCAACGACGCGCAAGGCAAGACCGCGGAGCTCGGCAAGGCGCTGGATTCGGAGAAGGCGGTCTCGGCGCGGGCGCTGGCGCAGATCGAGGTGCTGAACCAGCAGATCAGCGCGCTGCGCCGGCAACTGGCGGCGCTGGAGGAGGCGCTGGACGCCTCCGAGAAGCGCGACAAGGAATCGCAAAACCGCATCGCCGATCTGGGTTCTCGGTTGAATGTTGCCTTGGCGCAGCGCGTGCAGGAATTGTCGCGCTACCGCTCCGAATTCTTCGGCCGCCTGCGCGCCATCCTCGGCAACCGCCCCGACATCCGCATCGTCGGCGACCGCTTCGTGTTCCAGTCCGAAGTGTTCTTCGACACCGGACAGGCGGTGCTGCTGCCCGAGGGCCGCGCCGAGCTCGACACCCTGGCGACCGCGCTGATCGAGCTCGACAAGAAAATCCCGAGCGATATTCCCTGGGTGCTGCGCGTCGACGGCCACACCGACATACGCCCCGTCAGTGGCGCGAACTTCAAGTCGAACTGGGACCTGTCCGCGGCACGCTCGATCTCCGTGGTGCAATATCTGATCTCGCTCGGCGTGCCCGCCCAGCGCCTGGTCGCCGCCGGCTTCGGCGAATTCCAGCCGCTCGACACCGGCAACACCGAAGAGGCCTTCAAGCGCAACCGCCGCATCGAGCTGAAGCTGACGGAGCGGTAGAGGTGACGGTCACGCGATACTCACCACGCCGTCATGGCCGGGCTTGTCCCGGCCATCCACGTCTTTGCTTCCGCTCGTGCCGCCTCCCGTGGATGCCCGGGACAAGCCCGGGCATGACGACCTCATGATCCACCTCCGCCCCTACCGCGTCGAGGACGAAGCCGCCGCCATCGATCTCTGGCATCGCACCTGGCAGCAGGCCTATCCGCAGATCGACTTCGCCGCGCGGCTGGACTGGTGGCGCGAGCGCTGGCGCAAGGACCTCGTGCCGAAGGCCCAGATCGTGGTGTCCGAACAGGACGGCGCGCTGACCGGCTTCGTCACCATCGACGGCGAGGGCTATCTCGACCAGCTCGTGGTCGATCCCGCGCATTGGGGCTCGGACGCGGCACGGCTGCTGGTGGACGAGGCCAAGCGGCTGTCGCCGTCAGGCGTCACGCTGCTCGTCAACAAGGACAATTCCCGCGCCATCCGCTTCTACGAGCGCAACGGCTTCGCCCATGCCGGCGACGACGTGAACCCGACCTCGGGCCGGCCGGTGCTGAAGATGGTGTGGCGGGCGTGAGGCCTGTCACGGTTGGATCCCACAGCGCCGGTTAATCGTTGTCTCAGGCACGGCCGATGGAGACGATCGATGAAGCTGAGCGAGCTGACCAAGGGATCCTCGGTGATGCTGGGCGTCATCGTCGCCGGCTATGTGTCGACGACCTATGTCGACCAGTGCTTCGCGGCATCAAGCGCCGCTGCGCAGACGAACGGCGCTGGGGCATCAGCCTGCGTCGGCGAGGACGGAAGCTGGAAGAACTGGCCGTGGCCGAACGTGCCGGCGCTGTCGCCGAAGTGTCGGTAAGGAGCGAAGCTCCCTCCACACGTCATTGCGAGCGCAGCGAAGCAATCCAGAGTCTTTCCGCTGAGGCAGTCTGGATTGCTTCGCTGCGCTCGCAATGACGAGGGTGCGGCAACGCCCTACGCCCCCTCGAACTGCAGCCTTGCAAGCCGCGCATAAAGCCCGTTCGCGGCGACGAGTTCGGCATGCGTGCCCTGCTCGACGATCTTGCCGTGCTCCATCACCAGGATGCGGTCGCAGGACAGGACGGTGGCGAGGCGATGGGCGATCACCAGAGTGGTGCGGTGGCGCATCAGCTCTTCGAGCGCGGTCTGCACCAGCGTCTCGCTTTCGGCATCGAGCGCGGAGGTGGCTTCATCGAGCAGCAGCAGCGGCGCATCGCGCAGGATGGCGCGGGCGATCGCGATGCGCTGGCGCTGGCCGCCCGACAGGGTCACGCCGCGCTCGCCGAGCGGGGTGTCGAAAGCTTCGGGCAGGCGGCGGATGAATTCGGCGGCATGCGCGAGCTCGGCGGCGCGCTCGACCTCGGCATCGGTCGCATCGGGCCGGCCGAAACGGATGTTCTCGCGGGCGCTCGCGGCGAACACGTTGGATTCCTGCGGCACCAGCGCGATCCGGGAGCGGAAGTCGCGCGGATCGGCAGACTTCACCGGCACGCCGTCGAGCGCGATCGCGCCGCTGCGCGGATCGTAGAAGCGCAGCAGCAGATGGAAGATCGTGCTCTTGCCGGCGCCGGAGGGGCCGACGATCGCGACCTTCTCGCCGGGGCGCACGGTGAACGACACGGCATCGAGCACATTGACATCGGGCCGCGCCGGATAGGCGAAGCTGACGCGGTCGAAACCGACTTCGCCGCGCGCCGGCACCGGCAGCGCGCGCGGTGATGCGGGCGCGGCAATCTCGGGCTTCACGTGCAGGATCTCGAACAGGCGCTCGGCAGCGCCCGAGGCGGCCGAGACCTCGCCCCAGACCTCGCTGAGCTGGCCGAGGCCGGCGGCCGCAAACGCAGCATAGAGCACGAACTGGCCGAGCCGGCCCGGCGTGATGGCGCCGGTGAGCACGTCATGCGAGCCGATCCAGAGGATCGCGACCACGCTCGCGAACACGATGAAGATGATGATCGCGGTGAGCACGGCGCGAGCCTGGGTCGAGGTGCGCGCGGCTTCATAGGCCTGCTCGACCTCGCCGCCGAAACGCTTCTCGGCAAAATTCTCGCTGGTGTAGGCCTGCACGGTGCGGATCGCGCCGACCAGCTCGCCCGCATAGGCGGAGGCATCGGCGAGCGTGTCCTGCGCGTTGCGCGACAGCCGCCGCACCCAGCGCCCGAACGCGACCAGCGGCAGCACGATCAAGGGTATCGCCAGCAGCACGAAACCCGACAGCTTCGGGCTGGTGATCACCATCATCGCGGCGGCGCCGAAGAACATCATCAGATTGCGCAGCGCGATCGACACCGAGGCGCCGACGGCGGACTTGATCTGGGTGGTGTCGGCGGTGAGGCGCGAGATCAGCTCGCCGCTGCGCGCGGAATCGAAGAAGGACGGCGAGAGCGACAACAGATGCGCGAACACGTCACGCCTGAGATCGGCGACGATGCGCTCGCCGATCGTCATCACGAGATAGTAGCGCGCGGCGCTTGCCAGCGCGAGCACGGCGACCACCGCGATCATCACCGAGAAGTAGCTGTTGATCAGCTCGATGCCCTCGGGCGTCAGGCCGAAATCGATCATCCGACGCACCGCCACGGGCACCAGCAGCGTGGTCAGCGCCGCGATCGTGAGCGCGACGAAGGCGAGTGCGGCCCGGCCGCGATAGCGGCTGACATAGGGCGCGAGCGCCACCAGCGGCCGCAGCTTGGCGCGGCCCTTGGCCGGCTGCTCGATCAGCTCGGCCTCGATCGAGGGAGCGTCCGCAGGCGCGGTGTCGCGGTCGTCGCGGTACTGGTCGTCAAGCCGTTCCACAGCGCTCATGATCGGACCCAAGGAGACAATCACCCCCACATAGGCCGGTGCAGGAGGAGTGGCAAATCCGGGATGTCCCTTAGGGGACGGCCCGGTTCTCAAGGGTCCGCAATGGCTTGTTTTAGGGGGCTTCGTGAGGTATAGACCCGGCCAAATCCGTCATTCGATAGTCACTCAAGCTAGGCGCCGGGCGCCGAGGAATTGCCATGAAAGCCGAAATTCATCCGAATTATCATACGATTACGGTCGTCATGACGGACGGAACCGAGTACCAGACCCGCTCGACCTGGGGCAAGGAAGGCGACAAGCTGCACCTCGACATCGACCCGAAATCGCACCCGGCCTGGACCGGCGGCTCCCAGCAGCTGATGGACCGCGGCGGCCGCGTCTCGCGCTTCCAGAAGAAGTTTTCGGGCTTTCTCAAAAAGGATTGATCCGGCCGCCAAGGCTGGAGACGAAAAACGCCCCCGGAGAGCCGGGGGCGTTTTTGTTTGGGGGGCTACCGTCGCATCGCCACCGGACCTGTCATCCTGAGGCGCGAGTGGCGCGATGCAAAGCATCGCGCCGGGAGCCTCGAAGGATGAACGGCCGAGATGCAGCAGCCGGGCCGTCGCCCTTCGAGGGCCGCTGAAGAAGCGGCCACCTCAGGGTGACGGTGTGGGTCTTTGGGATGTGTTCTCTACCAAGGACCCGAGAACTCGTAGGGTGGGCAAAGCGGAGCGTGCCCACCAATTCTTGTGACAATGCCAAAAGACAGATGGTGGGCACGGCGCTGCGCGCCTTTGCCCACCCTACGGCAGCGGTGACCTTACCGTTCGAACGCGGCCTTGAGCGCGTTGAGGTGCGGCACCAGCGGGTTGCCGATCGCGACGTGCTCGGTCGGCGCGGTATGGATCGAGGTGTCGAGGCGGCGGACGCGGGTTTGCAGGCTCATCGAGCGATGGATCAGGTCCTGGAGCTGCGAAGGCAGCTTCTCGATGGTGTCCGCGGGGCCGGGATCGGCGGCGGTGAGCTTGACCTTGGTCTTCTCGCGGTTGGCCTGCATCAGCGTCATCTCGCCTTCCTTCACTGCGCGGTGCAGCAGCAGCCACGAGGCGAGCTGCATCAGGCGGGTGGTGAGACGCATGCTCTCGGTCGCATAGGTGAGGCTGACGGCACGGTCGAGAGCCTTGGCCTCGGCGCGGCCGGCGCCGTCGAGATAGGCCGCTGTCTCTTCGACGAGGTCCATGCCCTCGCGGAACAGCGCGCCGAACGCCGCAGAATTGGTGAACCGCTCGCTGAGTTGAACGAGAGCGCCTTCGGCCTGCAAACGTTCCATGGTTAACGCCCCTTACGCAACTGTTTACCCGTCCGGCTTTGGCGCCGGATTATGATGAACAAATCATTGCGCGGGCGAGGCGCCGAGTCCAGCGACAAGCGCGGATATGGTTTCCACGGGTCATTCCTCGGAATTCAACCTGTGAGAGACGCTCGTTTCGGCGGGTTTTCCCGGCTCGAAAACGCCCTGGACCAAAAAAAGAGCCGCCGGAGACCGGCGGCTTTGAAAGTTGATAACAGGGAGGCGTCAAACAGAGTGGACAGGAGCCACTCGGTGTCCAAACGAGGACAGTTCCAGTCATAAACCCGAAAGCTTAATCGACGGTAAACGAGCGATTATTTTGAGAGTTCGTTAGCCATGTCGGCCAACGGCCGAGTGCGGTGCGGAACAAAACTCTATCCGTCGCCCCGGCCGAGTGCGCAACTGCGCACGGGGGCCGGGGCCCATGACCACAGGGTGGAGTTATCGTGCGAGTTGGCAACCCCGCGTCATCGCCAAATGACTTGCACGGAGTATGGGTCCCGGCCTTCGCCGGGACGACAGCAGATGTGTGGCGACTCCTACGACTTGAAGAAACTGTTCGCCGCATCGCGCGAGGCGCGCTTTTTGGTGGCGGCTTCTTCCAGCCTGGCGATCTCGGTCTTGAGGAGAGTGACGCGCTCGGTCAGTTCCTCCACCGACAAGAGTGAGAGATCCTGTCCGATTTCATGGCTGATCTTCTTGCGCGGGCGGTCGTCGTCTTCAGTGGCCATGGATCCTCCCGGCGGTCCTGCCCGAACCACGCCGATGTGGCGTTGTCCGAGCCAAAATGGTATCGCTGTTGCGCAAGGAGAATTTGCAGTGACTTTCGCGAGCGCGCAACACCTGACGCGAATGCCCCGGCCCGACCGCAAGGAGAATGACCGGACGGGATAAGTGCGCGTTCACGCGCGTGAGGCATGAGCCGACCCCAAGCCCTTCCGATCATGCGGGAGGGCTTTTGATTTTTCCGGTCGGCATCACCCAAGCGCGAAAGACCGCAGTCATGACCAAAATTCTCATCACCAGCGCCCTTCCCTACGTGAACGGCGTCAAGCATCTCGGCAATCTCGTGGGTTCGCTGTTGCCCGCCGATGTTCATACCCGCTTCAGGCGGCAGATCGGCGACGACGTCCTCTTCATTTGCGCCACCGACGAGCATGGCACTCCGGCCGAGCTCGGGGCCGTGCAGGCCGGACAGGACATCCAGCGCTTCTGCGACACGCAGCACGCTGTCCAGGCGGATGTCTACCGCCGCTTCGGCCTCTCCTTCGACCATTTCGGGCGGACCAGCTCGCCGCAGAACCGCGCGCTGACACAACATTTTTATCGCAAGCTCGACGAGGCCGGACTGATCGAGGAACGCGCGTTGCAGCAGGTGTGGTCGCCCGTTGACGGCCGCTTCCTGCCGGACCGCTACGTGCTCGGCACCTGCCCGCATTGCGGCGACACGTCCGCGCGCGGCGATCAATGCGACCATTGCGGCACGCTGCTCGATCCGCCCGAGCTGATCGACCCGCGATCCGCGCTGTCGGGCGACCGCGCGCTGGAGATTCGCGAAAGCCGCCACCTGTTCCTGCGCCAGTCGCAGCTCGTCGGCGCATTGCGTGCCTGGATCGACGACCGCGCCGGCTGGCCGGCCTTTGTGGTGTCGACCGCGAAGAGCTGGCTCACGGCCGATCTCCGCGATCGCTGCATCACGCGCGATCTCGCCTGGGGCGTTCCCGTTCCGCGCGAGGGATTCGAGGACAAGGTGTTCTACGTCTGGTTCGATGCGCCGATCGGCTACATCGCCGCAACCCAGGAATGGGCCGCCGCCGCGCCGGGCCGCGACTGGCGAACATGGTGGTGGCAGGCCGATGACATCAGCTACGTCCAGTTCCTCGGCAAGGACAACATCCCGTTCCACACCGTGAGCTTCCCGGCGACGCTGATCGGCTCGGCCGAGCCCTGGAAGACCGTCGACGTCATCAAGGGATTCCACTGGCTCACTTTCGAGGGCGGCAAGTTCTCGACCAGCCGCAACCGCGGCATCTTCACCGACCGCGCGCTGGAGGAATTGCCCGCCGATCTCTGGCGCTGGTGGCTGATCGCCAACGCGCCCGAAAGCGCCGACACCGATTTCAGTGTCACCAAGTTCGTCGTCGACGTGAACAAGGATCTCGCCGACATCTTCGGCAACCTCGTCAATCGCATCGTCAGCTTCGTCCATCGCGCCTTCGACGGCCGGATTCCGGAAGGCGGCGCGCCCGGCGAGGCCGAGCACCTGCTCGCACGCGAGCTGGAGCAACGTATTGCGGCGCTGCGGCGTCATCACGAGGCGCTCGAGTTTCGCGCTGCGGCGGCCGCGACGCGCGCGATCTGGGACGTGGCAAACGCCTATTTGCAGCACGCCGCGCCGTGGACGGCCGTCAAGTCGGATCCGGCCCGCGCTGCGATCGTGACGCGGACCGGCCTCAACCTCGTCGGCATCTGCGCCGTGCTGGCATGGAGCATCGTGCCCGACCTGTCGGAAAGCGTGCTGCGCGCCTTCGGTCGCAACGACGCCGTTCCGAAATGGCCCGATGGCCCGCTCGCGGACTTGCTCGACGGCGGTGCCGGGAAGGTGATCGCGCCGATCGGTCCGCTGGTCGAGAAGATCTCGCCGGGGCGAGCCGGCCATCTGGCGGCGCGGTTCGGGTCTTAATGTCGTTTCACTTCGGCGGAAAAAGGCGATATGCCATCCGCCGATCCCATTCGCTCAAGGACACATCATGGACAAGCTGCCCGCGCAAATGACCGTGGTCGCCATCTCGAAGCCCGGCGGACCGGAGGTGCTGGTGCCGGAACAACGGGCAGTGCCGCAGCCGGGTCCCGACGAGATCCTGGTCAAGGTCGAGGCCGCCGGCGTCAACCGGCCCGACGTGGCGCAGCGCTCCGGCGCCTATCCGCCGCCGCCCGGCGCCAGCGACCTGCCCGGGCTCGAGATTGCCGGAGAGGTGGTCGCCGTCGGCAGCAACGCCAAACGGCACAAGGTCGGCGACAAGGTGATGTCGCTGGTCGCCGGTGGCGGTTATGCGCAGTACTGCATCGCCCAGGACGGCCAGGCCATGAGCGTGCCGTCGTCACTGTCGATCAAGGAAGCCGGCGCGTTGCCGGAAACCCTGATGACGGTCTGGCACAACGTGTTCGAGCGCGGCGGCCTCAAGGCCGGCGAGACGCTGCTGATCCATGGCGGCTCCTCCGGCATCGGCACCATGGCGATCCAGCTTGCGAAGGCGTTCGGCGCCAAGGTGTTCGTCACCGTGGGATCGCAGGACAAGGTCGATGCCTGCCTCAAGCTCGGGGCCGACCGCGCTATCAACTACAAGACCGAAGACTTCGTCACTGTCGTCAAGGAAGAGACGGGCAAGGTTGGCGTGAACCTGATCCTGGACATGGTCGCCGGCGACTATGTCGATCGCAACTATGACGCCGCCGCCGTCGACGGCCGCATCGTCCAGATCGCAACCCTCAACGGCCCCAAGATTACCGCCAACATCGCCAAGGTGATGGTGAAGCGCCTGACCCATACCGGCTCGACGCTGCGCCCCCGTAGTAATGCGGACAAGGCGGCCATGGTGGCCGCGATCGAGGCGAAAGTGATGCCGCTTTTGCGCGACGGGCGCGTCAAACCGCTGATGGACAGCTCTTTCCCGCTGGAAAAGGCAGCCGACGCCCACCGGCGCATGGAGACCTCAGCACATATTGGCAAAATTGTGTTGGAGGTCTAGGCCAGCGGCCCACAGGAGACGCCGGAAACCCTTTGATTTTCCTCGCTTTCGTGGCATCTATCGCGACGCACCGAACCAATTCTGTCCGGTGTGAAATCGTCTTCCACTGCAGAGTTGCGTCGAACGCGGAGAACTGGCCTTGCGTCTGATCAGGTGCCTCGCGCCCATCGCGCTGGGCCTCATGATTCTTGTCGCCGCGTATCCTGCGCGCGCGCTCGACGCCGTCAGCGTCCGCAGTGACGCGCCCGCGATCGACCTCACCGGCGTGCTCGAGCATCAGCGCAGCGATGCCGACCGCATCCAGGTCTCCACCGCGCCCGGCACCGACGGCATCGTTCGCCGCATCGAGGTGCGCGCCCGCGAGGGCGGCCAGAACTGGGTGGTGTTCGCGCTCGCCAACAACACCGACGACCAGCTCGACCGCCTGATTGTCGCCCCGCATTACCGCATCGTCTCGTCGGGATTGCTCTGGCCCGACCTCGGCCTGTCGCGCATCGCCACCATCACGCCGTCGATCGGCGATCGGCCGGAGCGTCAGGAAAGCGCGACCGCCGACGTGTTCCGCATCACGCTCGACCCCGGCGCCGTCGTCACCTTCGTCGCCGAGCTGCGCACCGACAAGCTGCCGCAGCTCTATCTGTGGGAGCCCGAAGCCTACAAGGACAAGGTCAACTCGTTCACGCTGTACCAGGGCATCGTGATCGGCATCTCCGGCCTGCTTGCGCTGGTGCTGACCATCCTGTTCGTGGTGAAGGGCAGCATCATGTTCCCGGCCGCCGCGGCGCTGGCCTGGGCGGTGCTGGTCTATATCGGCGTCGATTTCGGCTTCTGGGGCAAGGTGCTCGACATGTCGAACAACGCCGAGCGCATCTGGCGCGCGGCGGGTGAAGCGATATTGGCGGCGACCCTGCTGGTGTTCCTGTTCGCGTACCTGAACCTCAGCCGATGGCACGTGCGCTATTCGCACATCACGGTGGGCTGGCTGGCGTTCCTGGGATCTCTCGTTGCCCTCGCGCTGTTCGACCCGGCCGTCGCCTCCGGCATCGCGCGCATCTCGCTGGTGCTGATCGCCTTCGCCGGCTTTGCGCTGATCGTCTATCTCTCGACCCACGGCTTCGACCGCGCGGTGCTGCTGATCCCGACCTGGTTCCTCCTCGTGGTCTGGGTGGTCGCGGCCGGCATGACGGTGGCGGGCTCCGTGACCAACGACATCGTCGGCCCTGCCCTGCTCGGCGGCCTCGTGCTGATCGTGATGCTGATCGGCTTCACGGTGATGCAGCATGCCTTCGCGGGCGGCGGCGCCACCACCGGCGTCGTCTCCGACATCGAGCGCCGCGCGCTGGCGCTGGCAGGCTCCGGCGATCTGATCTGGGACTGGGACGTCTCCGCCGACAAGGTTTTCACCAGCCCCGAGACGGAAGCCCTGCTCGGCCTCAAGCGCGGCACGCTGGAAGGCCCGGCGGCCTCGTGGCTGGAAGTGCTGCATCCGCTCGACCAGGACCGCTTCCGCGCCGCGCTCGACAGCGTGCTCGACCAGCGCCGCGGCCGCCTCGTCCAGGACTTCCGCCTGCGCACGCCGGACGGCCATTTCATGTGGTTCGCGCTGAAGGCGCGCCCGGTGGTCGGCTCGGACGGCGAGGTCTCGCGCGTGGTCGGCACACTCACCGACGTCACCGAGCTGCGCAACGCCGAGGAACGCCTGCTGCACGATTCCGTGCACGACAACCTGACCGGCCTGCCCAACCGCAAGCTGTTCATGGACCGGCTCGGCGCCGTCGCGCATTTCGCCAAGACCATGCCGACGCTGCGGCCGACGCTGATGGTGATCGACCTCGACCGCTTCAAGCAGGTCAACGATTCCGTCGGCATTGCGGTCGGCGATTCCATCCTGCTGACGCTGGCCCGCCGCCTCACCCGCATCCTGAAGCCGCAGGACACGCTTGCGCGGCTCGCCGGCGACCAGTTCGGCCTGATCCTGCTGTCGGAGCAGGACCCGGCCCGCATCACCGCCTTTGCCGAGACCATCCGCAAGACCATCCGCGCGCCAATCGCGTTCAACGACCGCGAGATCTTCCTCACCGCATCGATCGGTCTTGCCCTGTCCGATCCGCAGGTTCAGCTCACGGACGAGATCATCAAGGACGCCGAGCTTGCGATGTATCATTCCAAGCGCATCGGCGGCGACCGCATCGACGTCTACAAGCCGGCGATGCGTGCGCGAAAGACCGACCGCCTGACGCTGGAGAGCGAATTGCGCCGCGCCATCGAGCGGCAGGAGATCACGATCCTGTACCAGCCGATCGTGCGGCTGGAGGATCGCTCCGTCGCCGGCTTCGAAGCGCTGGCGCGCTGGGATCATCCGAAGCTCGGCCGCATGGCGCCGTCGGAGTTCATCAGCATCGCCGAAGAGACCGGCCTGATCGTCGACCTCGGCATGTTCGTGCTCGACCAGACCGCGAAGCAGCTTTCGGTGTGGCAGCGCGCGATGCGCTCGCGCGAGCCGATCTTCGCCTCGGTCAACGTGTCGTCGCGTCAATTGCTGCGCCACGATCTGATCCACGACATCCGCACCGTGCTGTCGCGCTCCTCGGTGGCGCGCGGCACGCTGAAGCTGGAGCTGACGGAATCGCTGGTGATGGAGAATCCGGAACACGCGGCGCAGATGCTGACGCGCATCCGCGAGCTCGGCACCGGATTGTCGCTCGACGATTTCGGCACCGGTCACTCGTCGCTGGCCTATCTGCAGCGCTTCCCGTTCGACACCATCAAGATCGACCAGTCTTTCGTGCGCACCACCAACCGCGGCACGCGGCCGGTGATCCTGAAGTCGATCATCGCGCTGGCGCACGATCTCGGCATGGACGTGGTGGCCGAAGGCGCCGAGACCGATTCCGACGCGGTCGAGCTCTACCAGATGGGCTGCGAATACGCGCAGGGCTTTGCCTTTGGCGAGCCGATGGACGCCGACGCCGCAATGCGCCTCCTGACAGAAGTGCGGCTGGAAGCGGCGAGCTGAGCGCCTCTTCGCCTCAACGAAACCGGTATCGTAGGGTGGGCAAAGGCGCACTTGCGCCGTGCCCGCCATCCAGAGGTGGTGGGCACGCTTCGCTTTGCCCGCCCTTGACTTGATCCAGATCAACGGGCCGTCGTCGACCGCCACGGAAGATGGCACGCAGCGTTCGATCCGGAACGGCGTCGGCATCGAGGTTACTGGTCCTGCCGCTGTCGTTCCCGGAATGGGCGAACCACGCGCGTCTCTCAGGGGAGCTACGGATGACCCGGCACCTGTTCTTCGCGATCAGCCTCATCGGCACCGGACTGTTCCTTGGCGCATCGGCCCAAGCGGCCGGAGCAGTGACAGGCGCACGATGCGAGGATCGCGGCGCAAATTGCCTCGGCTTCTGTGCCGACTACACCGGTGGGGCCGGTGACGTTCGGGGGCGCCAGAACACATGCGTGCGCGCCTGCGACCGGCAGACGACCAAATGCCTGATACGGGCACATGTCGCCGACGACCGCTGGCCCCATAATCGCCAATGAAGGCCATGGCTCGGCTGGCTTACCCTGGCTACCGTCGCAGACCCATCGCCAGCCCAATCCCGGCCAGCAGCGCGATCGCCGCAAGCCCGCCCCAGACCATTCCGGCCTGTTCGAGATACACGTCCTGCGAGACCGGATCGTGGCAGCGGCCGAGTTCGTTGAAGCAGTCGCGCCAGCGCCAGTAGCGGGCCTCGAATGCGAGCGCGAACAGGATGCCGATCCCGATCAGCGCTGCGGCAAGAATCCCCCTCAACCGGCGCAGGATCATGAAAGGCCTACCGGCGCTGGGATTTCTGCTTCCTGAACCGTACGCTCGTGCCGTCGGGCATGCGCGTCGCCACGAAGCCGGCGGCGAGGCAGGCTTCGCGCTGCGGCATCTGGATGTCGGGGCTGCGCAGGCTGTCCCACCATGAGGCGCGATTGGCCGCGCGCGGCAGCGCTGCGCCGATGATCTCCTCGATCTGCTCGAAGGTCAGCACCAGTTCCATCTGCTTCTGCCGTAGCAGATAATCGCGCAGCGCGTCGTAGTCGTTCACACTCGTCCTCTCGCCCGGAGCCCGGGTCTCGTCACGTCAGCCTGCCGAAAATCGTTAGTCACATACACCGATTCTTAACTCATTGCGGCAGCGCCGTCCTACCTTAAACACTACTCAAGCTTTCGGGCGCATCCACTAATGTCGGGAGCGAACGATGTTGTCTGGATGGCGCGAAGTCATGGCCCGGCGGCCGTGGCGGATTTCGGCGAAATTGCTGATCATCTCGTCGGTGGTGACGGTGATCGGCTTTTCCGCCATTTGCGTCAACGTCATGCTGGACATGCGTCGCGGCGAGGAGGCACTGGCCCGCCAGACGCTGGAGAACCTCGCCACCACCATCGAGTCCGACATCAGCCGCAACATCGAGATCTACGACCTGTCGCTGAAGGCGGTCGCCAGCAACATGCTGCTGCCGGAGCTCGCCACGGTTTCCAAGCCGATCCGCCACCTGATCCTGTTCGACCATGCGACGACGGCCAAGCATTTCGGCGCCATCCAGGTGTTCGACGCCGAGGGCCGGCTGACCATCGACGCCTCCACGCTCGATCCGCGGCCGGAGAACCGCGGCGACGAGGATTACTTCACGGTCCATCGCGACAATCCCGGCGCCGGGCTTTTCATCAGCCGCCCGATGCTGTTTCGCGGCGCCTATTCGATCGTGCTGAGCCGGCGCATCAGCGACACCGACGGCGGCTTCCTCGGCGTCGTCACCGGCTCGATCCGCTTCAGCTATTTCCACGAATTGTTCGAGCGGCTCAATCTCGACCCTGAAGACACCATCACCGTGCTCCGGCGCGACCGCACCATCATGATGCGGCGGCCGTTCGACCTCGACGTGATCGGCAAGAACCTGAACGACCGCCAGAGCTGGAAGGCCGACAATCTCCGCGTCGGCACTTCCTATTCCGGCCAGGGCCCGGTCGACCCGACGCCGCGGCTCTATGCGCGCAGCGGCGACGGCGGACCGCTGTTCGTGGTGGCAGGCAAGCCGCTCGCCGCGGTGTTCGAGCTGTGGCGGAGAGAGGCCTATCGCATCGGTGCCGTGGTGCTGGCGCTGATCGTGTTCATGCTGGCATCGACGCTCGTGCTCGCGCGCGAGATCGGCCGCCGCGCCGAGGCCGAGCGCAAGCTCGAGGAGCTGGCGACGACGGACGCCCTCACCGGCCTGAAGAATCGCCGCAAGTTCGATAGCGTCATCGAGAGCGAATGGCGGCGCGCGATGCGCCAGAAGACGCCAGTCGCGCTCCTGATGATCGATGCCGATCACTTCAAGGCCTACAACGACACGTTCGGCCACCAGGCCGGCGACCAGGTTCTGGTCGGCATCGCCATCTGCATCTCCGACTCGGTGCGGCGCGCCGGCGATTGCGCCGCACGCTATGGCGGCGAGGAATTCGCGGTGCTGCTGCCGGGCACCTCGGCCACCGACGCCTTCAAGGTCGCCGAGACGGTCCGCCTCAAGGTGCAGGGCTGGTCCGACGATCAGACGACGTCCACGGTGTCCTGCGGCATCGCCAGCCTCGTTCCCAGCGCCGGTCTCGACTGGTCCGTGCTGGTCGCCGCGGCCGACAAGGCGCTCTATGCAGCCAAAGCCGGCGGCCGCAACCAGTCGGTGGTCGCGAGCCTTCCGCAGCTGTCGCTGGTGGCGTGAGGGGCTGCTCGGCAGTTGTTGGGGTGGCGCAATCCGCCGCATCTTCAGTGTCGTCCCGGCGAAGGCCGGGACCCATAACCACAGGGCGTGGTTTAGCGAAGACTCGCAGTTCGGTACTGCTACCGACTGAAAATCAATAGATCACGCGGTATGGGTCCCGGCCTTCGCCGGGACGACAGCTAGCTACTGCCCCAGATACTTCTTCATTTCCGCGATCAGCCCGTCACGCAGCTCCGGGCGCTTCAGGCCGTAGGCGATGTTGGCGCGGAGGAAGCCGGGCTTGGAGCCGCAATCGTGCCGCTCGCCCTCGAACTCGACGCCGTAGAATTTCTGCGATTTGGCGAGGCCGATCATGGCGTCGGTGAGCTGTATCTCGCCGCCGGCGCCGCGCTCCTGGGTCTCCAGGATCTTGAAGATCTCGGGCTGCAGGATGTAGCGGCCGGTGATCGAGAGGTTGGAGGGCGCGGTGCCCTTGGCCGGCTTCTCGACCATGCCGTCGACCTCGAACATCTTGCCGGTGCGTTTGCCGACGCCGCAGATGCCGTATTGATGGGTGAGATGGTCCGGCACTGCCTCGACCGCGATCAGGTTGGATTTCTCGCCGAGCGTCGCGGCGGTCTCGATCATCTGCTTGAGGCAGCCGGGCGTGTTGAGCACGAGCTCGTCCGGCAGCACCACCGCGAACGGCTCGTTGCCGACGATGTCGCGCGCGCACCAGACCGCATGGCCGAGGCCCAGCGGCGCCTGCTGGCGGGTGAAGCTGACGGCGCCGGCGTCCGGCTGGTTCTGCGCCAGGATTTCCTGCTCGGCCTTCTTGCCGCGCGCGGCCAGCGTGGCGTCGAGCTCGAACATCCGGTCGAAATGATCTTCGATGACGTTTTTGTTGCGGCCGGTGACGAAGATGAAATGCTCGATGCCGGCTTCCCGCGCCTCGTCATAGACGTACTGGATCAGCGGCTTGTCGACGATGGTCAGCATCTCCTTCGGCATCGCCTTGGTGGCGGGCAGGACGCGGGTGCCGAGGCCGGCGACGGGAAATACGGCTTTGCGAATTTTCATGGGATCGATCGGATACCTGAGGAGATAGGTGAGGTGAGCAATGGCATCTTGCTAGCTTGTTTGCAGCCGCTAACAAAGGCGGATGTGGGGCCTCGCGCATGCCGGGTTAAGAAAAATGCAGCCACTAAAAGTTCACCTTTGTTAAGCTATTGGCAACCGGTACCGGGCCTCCTGATGGCGGATTTTGGCCGGGCGGATAGGACATGATGCAATCAGTGGCAGGGCTGGCAAAACGTGCTGGATTTGTGACCGGCGGAACGATGCTTGCGGCCGCCTTGTTGCTGCCGGTTCACGCGCACGCCCAGGCGCAGAACGGCCTTTCCAATCTGTTCGGCGGCATCTTCTCAGGGTCAAGCCCCGCTCCGTCGCAGCCCGCGCCCGGCCCCGGCGGCGCGCAACCCTGGAGCGGCGAGGACGGCGCCTCCGGCCATCCGCTGATGACGGCCGCGGCGATCCGCGAGGCCGCCGGCAATTTCAACAATTGCGTCGCCGGGATGTGGCCCGATGCCGCACGGCGCGGCATTACCCAGGAGAACTTCCAGCGCTTCACCACCGGCCTCAGCCCCGACCTGCGCATCATGGACCTGATGGACTCGCAGCCGGAGTTCACGAAATCGATCTGGGACTATCTCGACATCCTCGTGAACGACAACCGTCTCGCCAAGGGGCGTGAGGTGCTCGCCAAGTACAAGGCGCAGTTCGATGCGACCGAGAAGGCCACCGGCGTCGACCGCTACATCATCGCCTCGATCTGGGGCATCGAGTCCAACTACTCGACGCAGATGGGCGACCGCAGCGTGCTGCAATCGACCGCGACGCTCGCCTGCATCGGCCGCCGCCAGGCTTATTTCAAGGACGAATTCCTCTCCGCATTGGAGATCCTCAACCGCGGCGATTTGCGTCCGGAGCAGATGCGCGGGTCCTGGGCAGGCGCCTTCGGCCCGACCCAGTTCATGCCGACCGCGTTCAAGCGCTTTGCCGTCGATGGCGACGGCGACGGAAGGCGCGACGTCGTCGACAATCCGACCGACCTGATCGCCTCCACCGCCAACAACCTGAAGAAGGACGGCTGGCAGGCGGGTCAGACCTGGGGCTTCGAGGTCGTGGTGCCGCAAGGGTTCAACTACATGCTGGCCGACCGCGCCAAGGCGATGACGCTTGCGCAGTGGGAGAAGCTCGGGATGAAGCGGGCGACCGGGCAGCCCTTCCCGCATCCGGCCGAGAAAGCCTATCTGCTGGCGCCGGCGGGCGCGCAAGGACCGGGCTTCCTGATGCTGCAGAACTACCGGGTCATCATGAAGTACAACCCGGCCGAGGCCTATGCGCTGGCGATCGGCCATTTCGCCGACCGCCTGCGCGGCGGGCAGCCCTTCGTGCAGCCCTGGCCACGCCAGGAGCGCGAATTGTCCCGCACCGAGCGGCTGGAACTGCAGCAGCTCTTGGCCCAGCGCGGCTTCTACAAGGGCACCCCGGACGGCCAGTTCGGCGGCCAGACCAGGGAAGCCCTGCGCAATTTCCAGGCCTCGATCGGGATCCCAGCCGACGGTTTTGCCTCCTCCGACGTGCTGGACCGGCTGCGGGGACGGTAAAATCGCGCCGAAAGTAACCCTGAACAGGGATTTTGGCCGATTGCCTTGACGGGGACGGCTGTTCCCCGGTCTATGGATCAAGATTCTGCAGGAAATCTGCAACGGAATATGCCCGTTTGACGCCTGATTCCGTTATTATATCGAAGCACTTCCGATCCCCGTTGCGCGTGCCCGAGATCGCATGTCGAAGAAGTCCCTGTTCAAGGCGCTGACCGAGACCGGCCCGCTGATCGCGCTGGGGACGGCGCTTGCGATATTGGTCTCGGTCGCGGGCCCCGCTTCCGCGCAGTTCTTCAACTTCCCCGGCTTCGGCGGTCCTCCGCAGCGCCAGGCCCCGCCGCCGCGTCAGGGCGGAGGCGGAGGCGGCGGCTGGTTCGGCGGCGACTTCTTCGCGCCGTTCCAGCAGCAACAGCCGCAAGCACCGCGCCAGGACTTCTCGCGCGCGCCCTCGCCCGCCAAGCGTGACACCATTCCCGACAAGAACGTGCTGGTGATCGGCGATGCCATGGCCGACTGGCTCGCCTATGGCCTCGAGGACGCCTACACCGAGCAGCCCGACATGGGCGTCATCCGCAAGCACAAGACCACCTCCGGCCTGATCAAGTATCAGCCGAAGGGCGAGCCCTCGGACTGGACCGCAGCGGCGAGAGGCATTCTCGAGACCGAGAAGCCTGATGTGATCGTGGTCATGCTCGGCCTCAACGACCGCATCGCGATCCGCGAGCCTGTCACGGACAAATCCGACAAGGCCTCGGACAAGGACAAGAAGAACGACAAGGGCGCGCGCGCCAAGCAACCGGCAAAGCCCGGCGATGCCAAGCCCGACGCCGCCGCCAAGCCTGACGACAAGCCTGCCGATGCCGACCTGCCGCAGGACGACGCCGACAACGCCGACACGCCCGCGGCGGCGCCCGAAAAGACGGCGCGCAATCCGAACGGCCTCTACGAATTCCGCGACGAGCGCTGGGTCGAGCTCTACACCAAGAAGGTCGAGGAGCTCGCAGGCGTACTGAAGGCCAAGGGCGTACCGGTGCTCTGGGTCGGCCTGCCCGCGATCCGTGGACAGAAGGGAACGGCGGACATGCTGTTCCTGGATTCGCTCTATCGCGAAGGCGCGGCCAAGGCCGGCATCACTTATGTCGATGTCTGGGATGGCTTTGTCGACGAGGCCGGCCGCTTCCTGCAGAAGGGTCCCGACTTCGAAGGCCAGATCCGCCAGCTCCGCAGCTCCGACGGCGTCTACTTCACAAAGCCCGGCGCGCGAAAGCTCGCTCACTATGTCGAGCGCGAGATCACGCGCCTGCTCGCCGGGCGCTCCGGCCCGATCGCGCTGCCGAGCGAGCCTGCGACGCCGGACACCAGCGCCGAACCCGGCAAGCCCGCGCCGCGCCCGCTGGCCGGACCGATCGTGCCGCTGGTCGCTGCCTCGATCTCGGCCGATCAATTGCTGGGCGGACCGGGCTCGCGTCCCGCCGCCGTCGATGCGCTCGCAGCAAAAACGATGGTGAAGGGTGAGCCGCTGTCGGCGCCGGCTGGCCGCGCCGACGACTACGCCTGGCCGCGCCGCGAGGTCGGCCGCGAGCAGGCCAAGGGCGATACGCCGATGGCGGCGACGACGCCCGACGGCAGCAGCCCGAGCGCATCCGGCACGCCGGGCGCAGCGGCGGCGATCGCACCGCCAAAGCTTGCACCGAAGAAGCCGCCGGTCGCGCCACAGCAGCCGGCGCAGGCCACGCCGTCATTCCGGGATTTCTTCGGCTTCGGCTCGCCGCAGCCCGCGCCGCGGCAAATGACGCCGGCACCGGGACCGCGCAATCCGAATCCGCCCCCGGGGATTCCGCGTCCGCCGGGTAGCGTCGGGCGATCGGCGGAAATCAGGTAGTTGATCGCATGTCCCGAACGCGGCGCGGCACCTCCTGGTGATGCGACGCAGAGCCGGGACCCGGCATCCCTTTCAAGCAAGAATGTGCCCCGGCTCTGCACAGCAGCGCTCTAGCGCTGCAGCGCGTCCGGGGCACAAATGCGTGTTTGACCACTAGCCGTAATAGCGCCAGCGCGGCGGCGGGCGGCGGGCGGGGCGCGACATCAGCAGCGCGAGCGCGAAGCCGATGCCGCCGGCGACCAGCAGCGAGCCGAGCGGGTTGTCCTTCACCTTCTTGGACAGCGCCTGAGTGCCGTCGCGGAAGGTATCGCCGCTGTTGTCGTAGGCGTCCTTGGCATAGCCGGCCGCGGTGTCCGCGGCATCACGCACGGCATCCTTGGCCTGGCCGTAGAGATTCTGCACCGTGCCTGCGGCTTCGCGCGCCTTGCCCGATGCCTGCGTCTTGGCATCGCCTGCCATGTCTCCGATCGCGCCTTCCGCGCGCCCGGCATATTCCTTGGCCGATCCCACAATCCGATCCGTGTCCATGATGCTCCTCCTCGGGGGTCAGCCCAAGTAACCGATCAGGAGCAGCGCAGTTCCAAGTGCCAGCGAAAGTGTGTAGCCCGGATGGAGCAAAGCGCAATCCGGGACAGCGTCAGCCGTATTGAAGAACCCCGGATTACGCTACGCTCCATCCGGGCTACGGGATCCGCTACAAGATCAGCCCGCCATCGACGACCAGCGTCTGGCCGACGATGTAGGACGACAGCGGCGAGGCCAGGAACAAGGCCGCGCCCGCCATGTCGGCCGGCGTGCCCAGCCGTCGCAGCGGGATGCGCGCGAGCGCGCCTTCGAGCCGCTTGGGGTTGTCGGTCGTCACCTTCGTCATCTTGGTGTCGACGAGGCCGGGCGCGATGCCGTTGACGCGAATGCCGTCCGCGGCCCAGGCCTCGCCCAGCGTGCGCGTCAATCCGACCGCGCCGGTCTTCGAGGCGTTGTAGGCGGGATTGCCCATCGTGGAATGATAAGCCGCTGTGGAGGACACCATGATCAGCGATCCCCGCGAGTCCCGCAGCATGGAATGAAACCGCGTGGCACAGGCCATCAGACTCATCAGATTGACCTCCACGACCTTGCGGAAGCCGGCCATCTCGAACTCGCCGCGGCGATAGAGCACCGCGCCTTGCGCTAGCACCAGGATGTCGAGACGATCAAAGGACGGATCGAACGCCTCGATCGCACCGGGGTTGCCGACATCGAGCTGCGCGTAAGCGAGGCCCGAGAGATCTGAGCCTTCCTCCGCCAAATATTCCGCTGCGCGAGCACGCGTGCCGCACACAGCAACTGCCGCGCCTCTGGCGCGAAAGGCTTGCGCGATGCCGTTGCCGATACCGCTGGAACCGCCGACGACCAGCACCTGCTTGTCCGAAAAATCCAGCTCGTTCGCCATCGCGCACCTCCCTTTTGTCTTGCTTGTTTGACCTGTCTGCGGATCGATGCCAGCCTTGTCAATGATAACAACAAGCAAGACGCCGCGAGGAAACAGCATGACGGAGTTCAGGGAGCTCAGCCGGTCGGTGAAGGGTCTGACCGTTCTCGTGACGGGGGCGGCGAGCGGCATGGGGCGCGCGACCGCGCGCGTGTTCGCACGCGAGGGCGCCAACGTTGCCGCCACCGATTATGACGAGCAGGGCGCGCATGCGGTCGCGAAGGAGATCGCAGCGAGCGGCGGAGTGGCGAAGGCGTGGAAGCTCGATGTTGCCGACGGCGGCGAGATCAAGCGCGTGGTCAGCGATGTCGCCGCGCATTTCGGCGGGCTCGATATCGTCGTCAACAATGCTGGCATCTCCGTGCGCGTCGCTATCGACGACGAGGCTTACGAAGACGCCTGGGCCAAAGGCATCGCCGTGATGCTGACGGCGCATCCGCGCATCATCCGTGCCGCGTTGCCGCATCTGCGCAAGTCGAAGAGTCCGCGCATCGTGAACATCGCCTCGACCGAGGCGCTCGGCGCGACCGCGCTGCACAGTCCGTATTCGGCGGCGAAGGGCGGCGTCGCGAGCCTCACCCGTTCGCTGGCGGTGGAGCTCGGCCGCGAGGGCATCACCGTCAACTGCATCTGCCCGGGCCCGATCCGCACCGCCATCACCGACCGCATCTCGGAGGAGCACAAGACCATCTACGCCAAGCGCCGCACCGCACTCGGCCGCTACGGCGATCCTGAAGAGGTCGCGCATATGACGCTGAGCCTGTGCCTGCCGGCGGCCTCGTTTCTCACCGGCGCGGTGATTCCGGTCGACGGCGGCCTGATGGCGCGGAACGCGTAGAAATTAAGAGGCCGTAGCCCGGGTGAGCGCAACGGTGCGAGCAAGGCCCCGGATGTCGCTTCGCTCATCCGGGCTACGGGCAGCCATGCGCTCCCAGCGTTGACAACCACGGGTGCAAGAGTAGCCTTTTGAGCCAGCAGAGCGGGACCAACCGCTCGCGGCACCGGGAGAGAACGCCATGACCATCGCCATCCGTCAGCTACAGAAGCATTTTGTCGGCGAGGTTTCGGGCCTCGACCTGCGCAAGCCTCTCACACCGGACGAAGCGCGCGAGGTCGAGGCCGCCATGGACAAATACGCGGTGCTCGTCTTCCACGATCAGGACATCACCGACGAGCAGCAGATGGCGTTTGCGCTGAACTTCGGGCAGCGCGAGGACGCGCGCGGCGGCACGGTGACCAAGGAGAAGGACTACCGGCTGCAGTCCGGCCTCAACGACGTCTCCAATCTCGGCAAGGACGGCAAGCCGCTCGCCAAGGACAGCCGCGCGCATCTGTTCAATCTCGGCAATTGCCTGTGGCATTCCGACAGCTCGTTTCGCCCGATCCCGGCAAAATTCTCGCTGCTGTCGGCGCGGGTGGTGAATCCGAAGGGCGGCAACACCGAGTTCGCCGACATGCGCGCGGCCTATGACGCACTGGATGAAGAGACCAAGGCGGAGATCGAGGATCTCGTCTGCGAGCACTCGCTGATGTATTCGCGCGGATCGCTCGGCTTCACCGAATATACGGATGACGAGAAGCAGATGTTCAAGCCGGTGCTGCAGCGCCTGGTGCGGACCCATCCCGTGCATCGCCGCAAGTCGCTTTACCTGTCATCGCATGCCGGCAAGGTCGTCAGCATGAGCTTGCCCGAAGGACGCCTGTTGCTGCGCGATCTGAACGAGCACGCGACGCAAGCAGAGTTCGTCTACGTCCACAAATGGAAGCTGCATGACCTCGTGATGTGGGACAACCGCCAGACCATGCACCGCGTCCGCCGCTACGACCAGTCCCAGCCCCGCGACATGCGCAGGGCGACGGTCGCGGGCACCGAGCCGACCGTGCAGCAGCAGGCGGCGGAGTAGATTGCAGTCGTCCCGGCGAAGGCCGGGACCCATAACCACGAAACGTGGTTTGGCGAAGACTAGTAATTGCTAGGCTGCCTCAAACCTCTCCCTGGGGTTATGGGTCCCGGCCTTCGCCGGGACGACATGGGAGGGTGTTGCAACGGCTGCACCAGCTACGCGTGCCCGGCCTCGTTCGAGAGCATGCCGGGGTCGATGCCGATCTTGCGCAGGGCGCGGCCGTATTTCTCGTCGACGTCGTCGCCGAAGATCAGGTCCGCGTCGGCATCGCAATGCAGCCAGCCGTTGCTCTGGATTTCGGTCTCGAGCTGGCCCGGCGCCCAGCCGGCATAGCCGAGCGCGAGGATGGCATGCTTGGGACCAGATCCGTTGGCGATCGCGCGCAGGATGTCCACGGTCGCTGTGAGGCAGACGCCGTCGTCGATGCGCAGCGTTGCCTTCTCGATGTAGAAGTCGCTGGAATGCAGCACGAAGCCGCGGCCGGTATCGACGGGACCGCCCTGCAGCACCTTCATGCTTTCGGCATTCCCGGGCAGCTTGATGTGCTCGCCCTTCTTGATGATGCCGAGCTGCTGCAGCAGCTCGGGGAAATCGATGCTGCCGGCGGGATGGTTGACGATGATGCCCATGGCGCCTTCGGCCGAGTGGGCGCAGAGATAGATCACCGAGCGCTCGAAGCGGGGATCGCCCATCACGGGCATCGCGATCAGGAGGCGGCCGTCGAGGTAACCGGCCGAATTGGGGAGCGCGACGCCCGCACTGCGGGTGCCTTCGCCCATCCTCTTGCCAGTGGGAGCCATCGCTGAAGCACTCCGGTTTCAATTCCTATCCTGATGTCGGGCCGGGCCGCTGTCAAATCAAGGCTTGCCGAGATTTGATTCGAGTGCATCCATCACAAGCAATTCAATGGTTTGCCCCGGGGTGACCCTGTAAAGACGTGCCATGCTCACACAAGTTCCCCTGCGTGCGGCGATTGGCGTCGTGACAACCCTGTTTGCGTCGTCGCTGGCGCTTGCCGCGCGTGCCGACGACGCCTCACCCTGGCAGCGTGACGGACATTCCGCGGTGCGGCTGCTCGCGGGGTCGCGCAGCGGCGCCGTGCTGCTCGGCGGTATCGCCTTCCAGCTCCAGCCCGGCTGGAAGACCTATTGGCGCATGCCCGGCGATTCCGGCGTTCCGCCGCGGTTCGACTTCTCCAAGTCGGATAATGTCGAAGCGGTGACAGTGATGTGGCCGGCGCCGCTGAAATTCGACGACGGCGCGGGCGGCCATTCGATCGGCTATCACGACCAGGTCGTGCTGCCGCTGCGCATCGTCGCCAAGGCCGCCGACAAGCCGGTGACCCTGCGCGCCGAGATCAACTATGCGGTGTGCGAGAAGCTCTGCATTCCCGTCGAGGCCAATGCCGAGCTCGGCTTCAACAGCGTCGCCTCGACCGAGGACGCAAACCTGCGGGCCGCGCTCGACACCGTGCCGAAGCCGGCAACGGTCGGCGATCCCAATCCGCTGACCATCCGCGACGTCAAGCGCGACGGGCCCAAGAACGTGATCGTCGACGTGGTCGCTCCCGACAGCCGCAACGTTCATCTGTACGTGGAGGGGCCGACGCCCGATTGGGCATTGCCGATCCCCGCGCCGGTCAAGGAAAGCCCGGCCGGCGTGAAACGCTTCTCGTTCGAGCTCGACGGACTGCCCCCGGGTGCCAGGCCCGACGGCGCGGCGCTGAAGTTCACGCTGGTCGGGCCGGAGAAGTCGTACGAGTTCAATACGAACTTGGAGTGAGGTCGATCTGTCGTGGCGGACGACGGAGGATGAGTTGCGCTGCTCGCGCCCACACTCTGCTGTCGTCCCGGACAAGCGAAGCGCAGATCCGGGACCCATAACCACAGGGTTGGGTTTGGCGAAGACTCGGAATTTCCAGATCGCGCAGTAACTTCCTCCTGGGGGTATGGGTCCCGGCCTTCGCCGGGACGACGGCGGAGATCGAAGCGACAGCCTCCCACCCAACCGAATCTTAACGAATGGTTGCTAATCCCCGAGCCTACCGCATCAAGCCTGCCGCAGCATGCGGAACGCCTGGGGACTCTTCGTGGCCGTGATGGATGCACAACCCACAACGACCGGACCGGCCGGGCTGATCGCGCGGCTGCGGGCCAGGCTCACGGGCGGATCGAGCGAGGCGTCGCTGACGCGGCGGCTGGCGGGCACCATCTTCATCATCCGCGTGATCAGCGCAGGTCTCGCCTATTTCTCGCAGGTGCTGCTCGCGCGCTGGATGGGCACCTCCGACTACGGCATCTATGTCTATGTCTGGACCTGGGTGCTGCTGCTCGGCAGCATGATGGATTTCGGCATCTCGGCGTCCGCGCAAAAGATCATTCCGGAGTACCGCACCAGCGGCGCGCATGCGCTGCTGCGCGGCTTTCTCTCCGGCAGCCGCTGGCTGACCTTCATCGCGTCCGCGCTGGTGTCGCTCGCCCTTGCCGGCCTCGTCAGGCTGCTCTCGCCCTGGATCAATCCGGCCGAGGTGCTGCCGCTCTATATCGGCTGCATGACGCTGCCGGCTTTCGTCGTCGCCAACACCCAGGACGGCATTGCGCGCTCACATGACTGGATGCAGCTCGGCCTGATGCCGCAATTCATCATCCGCCAGGGGCTGATCATCGGCATCACGGCCGCCGCCTTCCTGCTCGGCTACCATCTCGGCGCCGTCGCCGCGATGGTGGCGAGCGCGGGCGCCGTGTGGATCGCGATGACCGGGCAGATGGTGGTGCTGAACCGCAAGCTCGCCGATCACATCGAGCCGGGACCGAAGGCCTATGACGTCAGGGGCTGGCTGGCCATCTCGTTGCCGATCCTGCTGGTCGAGAGCTTCTACCTGCTGCTGTCCTACACCGACGTGCTGGTGCTGCAGCAATTCCGCCCCTCCGACGAGGTCGGCGTCTACTTCGCCGTGGTGAAGACGCTGGCGCTGGTCTCGTTCATTCACTACGCGATGTCGGCGACAACCGCGCATCGCTTCGCCGAATACAATGCCCTCGGCGACAAGGCGCGCCTATCGGCTTACGTCGCGCACGCCATCAACTGGACCTTCTGGCCGTCGCTGGCGGCGACCATCGTGCTGCTCGCGCTCGGCAAGCCGCTGCTCTGGCTGTTCGGGCCGCAATTCGTGATCGGCTACGACATCATGTTCGTCGCCGCCATCGGCCTCGTGGTGCGCGCCGCGATCGGGCCGGTCGAGCGCCTGCTCAACATGCTGGGCGAACAGAAGATCTGCGCCCTCGCCTACGCCCTGGCCTTCGTGATGAATCTGGTGCTCTGCGTGATCCTGGTGCCGCGTTACGGCGGTCACGGCGCCGCGGCGGCGACGTCGATCTCGCTGACCTTCGAGACGGTCCTGCTGTTCTGGATCGTGCGGCAGCGCCTCGGCCTGCATGTGCTGGCGTTCGGCAAATAGGCGCTGTGCGCCCTGCGGGTGCGAGGGAACGGCTGCTTCGCCGGGAGTTGCAAAAAGAGAGGAAACGCCTGCTCATTCAGGGCCGGCAGCATGATTTTTCTTATTCTATCCAACCAGTTGCACCTCAGGGAAAGTTTATTCTACGTCATATTGCTCAACCGACGAGATAAACCTAAGATTCCCGGGACATGATCGATCCACTCTACGTCGCCTCCGGATTTGGCGTCGGCCTGCTTGTCGGGATGACCGGCGTGGGTGGCGGCTCGTTGATGACGCCGCTGCTGATCCTGCTGTTCGGTGTCCACCCCTCCACCGCCGTCGGCACCGACCTGCTCTATGCCGCCGCCACCAAGACCGGCGGCAGCGTGGTGCATGGCTGGTCGCGCAGCGTGCACTGGCCGGCGGTGCTGCGGCTCGCCTGCGGCAGCATTCCGGCGAGCGCGCTGACGCTGCTCGTGCTGTGGAAGCTCGACCTGAAAAGCGATGCCGAGCGCAGCCTCGTCAATCTCGTGCTGTGCTTCGCGCTGCTGCTGACGGCGACCTCGCTGATCTTCCGCAAGGCGATCATGGAGCGCTACCGCAGGAGACTGGAGCAGGTCGGCGAGCGCACCACGGCGGTCGCCACCATCGTCACCGGCATCGTGCTCGGCGTGCTCGTCTCGATTTCCTCGGTCGGCGCCGGCGCGGTCGGCGTGACCGTGCTGCTGATGCTCTATCCGCGCCTGCCGATGGCGACGATCGTCGGCTCCGACATCGCCCATGCCGTGCCGCTGACGCTGGTCGCCGGCATCGGGCACTGGGCCTTGGGCGACGTGGACTGGGGTCTGATGGGCGTGCTGCTCATGGGCTCGCTGCCCGGCATCATCGTCGGCAGCTACAGCGCAACGCGCGTTCCGGAAACGGTCCTGCGCCTGACGCTTGCCAGCGTGCTGTTCGTGGTCGCCGGCAAGATCGTGTTCGCGGAGCTGAACCTGTCGTCGGCCATCGTGACGGCGCTGGCCTGGACGCATTAGGCGGAAGCAGCCGCCTCGCTCCCGCTCTCGTAGGGTGGGCAAAGCGAAGCGTGCCCACCGTCTCTCTCAATCTCGGAAAAATGGTGGGCACGGCGCTGACGCGCCTTTGCCCACCCTACGGCGCCGAGTGCTTACTCCGCCGTCCAGCCGCCGTCGATCGACAGATTGGTGCCGGTAATCTGCGCGGCGTCGTCGCCGCACAGGAACAGTGCGAGCGCGGCGACCTGCTCGGAGGTGACGAACTCCTTGGTCGGCTGCGCGTCGAGCAGCACGTCGTTGATGACCTGCTCGCGCGTGAGGTTGCGCGCCTTCATGGTGTCGGGGATCTGCTTCTCCACCAGCGGGGTCCAGACATAGCCGGGGCTGATGCAGTTGCAGGTGATCTTGTGGGTCGCAACCTCCAGCGCCACCGTCTTGGTGAGTCCGGCGATGCCGTGCTTGGCGGAGACGTAGGCCGACTTGAAGGGCGAGGCGACCAGCGAATGCGCCGAGGCCGTGTTGATGATGCGGCCCCAGCCCTTCTTCTTCATGCCGGGCACCGCGGCGCGGATGGCGTGGAAGGCCGAGGACAGGTTGATCGCGATGATCTGGTCCCACTTCTCGACCGGGAATTCCTCGATCGGCGAGACGAACTGGATGCCGGCATTGTTGACGAGGATGTCGACCGAGCCGAACGACTTCTCGCCGAGCGCGATCATGCCGGCGATCTCGGCCGGCTTGGTCATGTCGGCGGGCGAGTAGACCGCCTTGACGCCGAAGTCGGATTCGATCTTGGCGCGCTCCTTCTCGATGTCTTCAGGAGAGCCGAAGCCGTTGATGACGACATTGGCTCCGGCAGCGGCGAAGGCACGCGCGTAGGCGAGCCCGATGCCGCTGGTCGAACCGGTCACGACAGCATTCTTGCCTGACAGAGTACCCATGTTATTCGCTCCTTTTTTGCGGGGGCGCGGTGACGTCCCCCGTGAGATCGTAGGTCACCATGGTCTCGCCGGACTGCGGCTGCTCGAGCCAGTCCTTGTGGCGCATCGACAGGTGCACGTCGCGCACGCCGGCTTCCCAATGCTCGACCATGGCGACATGCGAGAAGTCGTAGTCCTTGGACGAGGATTCGTAGTTCTTGCTGCGGTAGATCAGGTGCACCACGGTGACCGTGCTCTCACGAGATGCCTTGGCAAGGAATTCGACGGAAGGGTCGTTCTTGAGATAATCGGGCAATTTGGAAATCAGGTCGCGCACGGCCCGGCGGGCATTGTGGATCTGCTTGTTCTTGTCCGTGTTCATGCGCGTACGGCTGGAGAAGCGAATATCCTTCTCGCGCTCCGTCGCCTCGAGCAACGAATTCGGCAGATCGCCGCGCGCGGAAAACAGGTCGACCTGGAAGATCAGCATGTCGCGCGCGAGCTCGGCGTCGAGCACGTAGTCGAGCGGCGTGTTGGAGGCGATGCCGCCGTCCCAATAGTGCTCGCCGTCGATGATCACGGACGGGAAGCCCGGCGGCAGCGCGCCGGAGGCCATGATGTGCTCCGGGCCGATCTTCTTGCCGAGCTTCTTGAACTCGTAATTGTCGAAATATTTGAAGTTGCCCGAGGTGACACCGACCGCGCCGACCGAGAAGCGCGTCTTGAGGTCGTTGATGCGGTCGAAATCGACCAGCCGCTCCAGCGTCTTCTTCAGCGGCGCGGTGTCGTAATAGCTTTCCGCCTCGGGATGGCCCGGCGGCCACATCGGCGCGGGCGGGACGCGCGGCACGAAGAAGCCGGGCACGCCGAAAGTCGCGATCAGCGCAGCGCTGGTCGAGTTGAACAGCTCGCGGCTGTGATCGCTCTTGCCGACCGGCTTCCACGGCACCGGCGCCGAGACCATCTCCCAGAATTCCTTCAGCCGCTTGACGCGGGTGTGGCCCTCATTGCCGGCGATGATGGCGGCGTTGATCGCGCCGATGGAAATGCCGGCGACCCATTCCGGCTCGAAGCCGTAGCCGCACAGCGCCTGAAAGGCGCCGGCCTGATAGGAGCCGAGCGCGCCACCGCCCTGCAGGACCAGGACGCGTTGGGCATTCGCGGGGACGCTGGCTGATTCCGGGCTATGATCTGTCATAAGGGAACAATAGCAAATGGCGCGCCACCGTGGCGACAGTCCGCCGCGGCGTCAATGCATCCCGGGATCAAGTCTGGCTTATCGCTCGGTCGAGGCCAGGATCATGGTCCAGAACACCTTGTACTTGGTGCCTGGAGCATAGCTCGCCGCGATGCCCAATTTTGTGACACCGCTCTTGAGCATGTTGGCGCGGTGCGGGGGCGAGTCGCGCCAGCCGGAAAAGGCTTCCGCCAGCGTATGATAGCCGGCCGACACGTTCTCGACCGCGACGGTTGCGGGATAGCCGCCGGTGGCGAGCCGCTTGGCCAGCGGCGCGCGCACGTCATGGTCCATCTTGTTGGCGGCCGCCATGGCGCCCGACTGGGATTCGGCGAGCCGCATCAGGTCGGGGTCGATCACCACGGCGCCGAGCATGTTGTTCTGGCGGTATTGCGAGATCATGATCGCGGCCGCCTGGGCGTCGAGCTTGGCGCCCGGGACCGCCATGTCGGTATACATTGACGGCTGCTGGACCGGCGCTTCGTTGCCGGCACAGCCGGCGAGCAGCAAAATGATGAGAATTGCGGCCGCAGCGCGCATGGTCAGGAGCCCCCAATGACGGGCCGTTGTTGCATACCAACCGTGGCTGAAAGGTGAATTTTGAGGAAAATCGTCGCTATCGTCCCGGGACGACGGCCTCAGCCCGCAAATATCCGGTAGCGGCGGGGATTGAGGCCGATCGTGTCGCCGGCGCGAAGTTCCTTGTCGCGCGGGGCGTCGATCTCGATGGTTTCGCCGCCGGACAGCGCCACCTCGGCCCGCTGCACGGGACCGAAATTGCGGACGTGCTGGACCGCGCCCTCGAAGGCGCCGCTGCCGGCCGGGCCGACCAGCATGTCATGTCGCCGTACGAACAGCTTTGACGCGCCAGGCGCTAGGCCCTCTGCCGCGAGCTGAAGCGGCCGGTCGCCGAAACTGATCACGCCGCCATCGACCTGGACCGGCAGCTCGATGGATTCGCCGATGAAGCCGTGCACGAAGGCGGTCGCCGGGCTCTCATAGACGTCGTCGGGCGAGCCGATCTGCTCGATCCGGCCCTTGTCCATCACCACCACGCGGTTGGCGACTTCCAGCGCCTCCTCCTGATCGTGGGTGACGAAGATCGAGGTGACGTTGATCTCGTGATGCAGCGAGCGCAGCCAGCGGCGCAGCTCCTTCCGCACCTTGGCATCGAGCGCACCGAAGGGCTCGTCGAGCAGGAGGATGCGCGGCTCGATCGCGAGCGCACGGGCGAGCGCAATGCGCTGGCGCTGGCCGCCGGAGAGCTGGCTCGGATAGCGGTCGGCGAGCCAGTCGAGCTGCACGAGGTCGAGCAGCTCTTTTACGCGCGCACGGATCGTCGCTTCGTCCTTGCGCACCGCGCGCGGCTGCACGCGCAGGCCGAAGGCGACGTTTTCGAACACGCTCATGTGGCGGAACAGCGCGTAGTGCTGGAACACGAAGCCGACGTGACGCTCGCGCGCACCCTGCGCCAGCGCGTCCTCGCCGTTGAAGGAGACTTCGCCGGAATCGGGCCAGTCGAGACCGGCGATGATCCGCAGCAGCGTGGTCTTGCCGGAGCCGGAGGGGCCGAGCAGCGCCAGCAATTCGCCATTGTCGACCTTGAGGTCGACACCGTCGAGCGCGGCAAAGCTGCCGAATTTCTTGACGAGATTTTTGACTTCAATGGTCATTGACGTCTTGTCCTTCGTCGAGGTGACGTTCGAGCACGGTCTTTGCGATCAGCGTGATCAGCGCCAGCATCGCCAGCAACGAGGCGATCGCGAAGGCGGCGACGAACTGGTATTCGTTGTAGAGGATCTCGACCAGCAGCGGCATCGTGTTGGTTTCGCCGCGGATGTGGCCGGAGACGACCGAGACCGCGCCGAACTCGCCCATCGCACGCGCATTGCAGAGCAGGACGCCGTACAGCACGCCCCATTTGATGTTGGGCAGAGTGACGCGGAAGAAGGTCTGCAGGCCCGAGGCGCCGAGCGAGATCGCGGCCTCCTCTTCCTGTGTGCCCTGCTCCTGCATCAACGGGATCAGGGCGCGTGCCACGAAGGGGAAGGTGACGAAGGTGGTCGCGAGCGCGATGCCGGGCACCGCGAACAGGATCTGGATGTCGTGATCCCTCAGCCAGCTGCCGAAATAGCCCTGCGCGCCGAACAGCAGCACGAAGACGAGGCCCGAGATCACCGGGCTCACCGAGAACGGCAGATCGATCAGCGTGATCAGGAAGGTCTTGCCCGGGAATTCGAATTTCGCGATCGCCCAGGCGGCGACGAGGCCGAAGACGAGATTGAGGCCGACCGAGATCGCGGCGACGATGAGCGTCAGCTTGATCGCCGCCATCGCCTCCGGCTCGGAGAGCGCGGCGAAATAGGCCAGGAGGCCTTTCGAGAAGGCCTGCGCGAACACCACCACCAGCGGCAGCACGACGAAGACGGAGAGGAACAGCACCGCCAGCGTGATGATGGCGATCCGCACCGCGGGCGGCTCGGTGCGGAGGCTGTCGCGTGCCGCCGCCGCATGTGCGCGGGCCTTTTCACGTGCCTTGGCGTCGGAGGCCGAGAGCGGCACGGTATCTGCGATCTGCATCGTCATCGCATCCTCCCTCACCGCACCGGGATCCGGCTCTGCGCCCAGCGCTGGAGCCGGTTGACGGCGAAGATGATGACGAAGGACACGACGAGCATGACCACCGCGATGGCGGTTGCATCGGCATAGCGGAATTCGGAGAGGCGGATCACGATCAGCAGCGGCGCGATCTCCGAGACGTTCGGCAGATTGCCGGCGATGAAGATCACCGAGCCGTATTCGCCGACCGCGCGGGCGAAGGCGAGCGCAAGGCCCGTGAGCAGCGCGGGCGCGAGCGAGGGCAGGATCACGCGGATGATGGTCTGCCAGCGGCTGGCCCCCAGGCTGCCCGCGGCCTCCTCGATTTCGGGATCGAGATCCTGGAGCACCGGCTGCACGGTGCGGACCACGAAGGGGATACCGATGAAGATCATGGCGACGAAGATGCCGACCGGCGTGAACGCCACCTTGATGCCGAGCGCGGCGAGCGGCGCGCCCAGCCAGCCCTTCTCGGCGAACAGCGCGGTCAGCGCGACGCCTGCCACCGCCGTCGGCAGCGCGAAAGGCACGTCGACGATGGCATCGAAGATGCGCCGGCCGGGAAAGCGGTAGCGCACCAGCGCCCAGACGATGACGCTGCCCATGACCAGATTGACGCAGGCCGCCGCGAAGGCGAGCCCGAAGGACACGCGGAGCGCGTTCAGGGTGCGCCGGCTGGAGAGGATGTTCCAGAACTGCTCGGGGCTGAGCTCGAACGATTTCAGGAACAGGCCGGCGAGCGGAATCAGGATAATGACGGACAGCCAGGAAAGCGTCAGTCCCATGGTGAGACCGAAGCCCGGCAATGTCCGGCGTCGTGCTGCGAGTGCGCTCACCAGGCCCCCTGCTAAAGCCTCCTACGACAGCGCCCGATCAGTTCTTGTAGATCTGATCAAAGACGCCGCCATCGGCAAAATGTTCCCGCTGCGCCTTGGTCCAGCCGCCGAAAACGTCGTCGATCGTGAACAGCTCGACCTTGGCAAAGGAATTTTCGTACTTTCTGGCGATCTCCGCGTCTCGCGGACGGTAGAAGTTGCGTGCGGCGATCTCCTGGCCCTCCCTGGTGTACCAGTACTGGAGGTAGGCGTCGGCGGCGTTGCGTGTGCCTTTTTTATCGGCAACCTTGTCGACGATCGCGACGGGCGGCTCGGCGAGGATCGACAGCGGGGGCGCCACGATCTGGAATTTCTCGGGGCCGAATTCCTTGAGCGCGAGATAGGCTTCGTTCTCCCAGGCCAGCAGCACGTCGCCGACGCCGCGCTCGACGAAGGTGACGGTGGCGCCGCGCGCTCCGGTGTCCAGCACCGGGACCTGCTGGAACAGCTTGCCGACGAACTCCTTGGCCTTGTCGGCCGATCCGTACTTCTTCTGCGCAAAGCCCCACGCCGCCAGATAATTCCAGCGTGCGCCGCCCGACGTCTTCGGGTTGGGCGTGATCACGGCGACGCCCGGCTTGAGCAAATCGTCCCAGTCCTTGATGCCCTTGGGATTGCCCTTGCGTACCAGGAAGACGATGGTCGAGGTGTAGGGGGACGAATTCTGCGGCAGCCGCTTCTGCCAGTCGGCCGCCGTGAGGCCCTTGCTCGCGACGGCGTCGATGTCATAGGCGAGCGCCAGCGTCACCACATCGGCCTGTAAGCCGTCGATCACGGCGCGCGCCTGCGAGCCGCTGCCGCCATGTGACTGCTTGATCTCGACGCTCTTGCCGGTTTCCTTCTGGTAGGCGGTCGCAAACGCCTTGTTGAACTCGGCATAGAGCTCGCGCGTCGGATCATACGACACGTTCAACAGATTAATGTCAGCAGCGAGAGCCGAGCTTGCCCAGAGGAGTCCTGCAGCGAGCGGAACGATACGGCGCATCATGTCCATCTCCATTCACTCCGACGACGTCGATGTCGGCGAAGACATGCAGGCGAAACTCGTGGCGAAACACTCTCAAGTCAACGGAACCAGATTTTCTTGTTTGAAGCAGGGCAGCGCGGCTGTGCTACGAAGTCTTCATCGTGTGGATGCCGCATTCTGTCTTGGCCCGGCCGCGCCAGCGACCCGCGCGCTCATCCTCGCCTTCGGCCGTTCTGCTCGTACAAGGCATACACCCAACCGAGCGAAAACCGGACGCCGCAAGTGGATGACGCGGCAATTTGGCGCGGACGAAGATCGCTTCGAGTTCCTCACGCGAGACGTTGGCGAACGGGTTGAACTTCAACCGCGCACCGTCATCCTCGACCACGGGAATATCGGCGCGTGCATTGCCCTGGAAGCGCTTGCGGCCGTTGAGCCAGGCATCAAACGGTTTCAGCGCGCGCGCCAGCGGCTCGACCTTGCGGATGCGGCAGCAGGCGTCGGGATCGGAGAACCAGAGCTCGCGGTCGGGATCCTCGCGCGTCAGCGTCTCCTCGGCCGGCTTGATCGAACGAACGTCCTTCAGGCCCAGCGTCGCGATCAGCGCGTCGCGATAGGCCAACGTCTCCTCGAACAGCCAGCCGGTGTCGAGGAAGATCACGGGGATGGCGGGATCGACATCCGCCATCACCTTGAGCAGCGTCGCCGATTCCGTGCCGAAGGACGACACCAGCGCCAGCTTCTCGCGCCCGACGGCCTTCAGCGCCGCGGCGATGACCTCCGCGGGCGAAGCATCGCGCAAGGCGCGATCGAGCTCCGCCGCGGAAGGCAGCGCAGGGGCATGCACCGATGATGCCTGGGGCGCGATCGCGTTCACGTGCCGACACCTTCGGAGTGACGAAGCTGCATGCGCCGGTGCAGCGCCGTGATGCGGCCGTCGCCGGTCGGCTGGTAGAACACCGAATAGCGTTTCGCGGTCTGCATGAAGGCTTCCGCATCGGCCTGTTTCTTGACCTCGAAGGAATCGAAGCCGGCACGCAGCATGAACACGAACTGGTCGCGCAGGATCTGGCCCGTCGCGCGCAACTCGCCGCGATAATTGTAGCGCTCGCGCAGCAGCCGCGCCTGGCTGTAGGCGCGCCCGTCGCGGAAGGTCGGGAACACCAGAGCAACGACGGCGATCTTGCCGAGATACGGCACGAGCTCGGCAATGTCGCGATTGTTCGGCCAAATCACGCCGACCTTGCCGGCCCGCTTGAGCAAGCCTTCGGCCTCGCCGAGAAAGCGCTCGGCCGGCACCAGGATGTCGCCGCCCTCGGGCAGCGTCGTGTCGACGGCCAGCTTGACGAAGCTGTCGTCGGCGATCTTTCCGCCGTTAACGAGTGGCATACACGCGCTCCTTGAAGGGTTCGACACCGAGGCGCTTCACCGTGTCCATGAAAAGCTCTTCGGGCCGCTCGCGCAGCGCCAGATAAGCTTCCACGACATCCTCGATGACGTCGGCAACCTCGTCGAACTTGACGCCGGGACCGATCAGGGTGCCGAGCGCGGCGTTCTCGTCGGCGCGGCCGCCGATGGTGATCTGGTAGACCTCCTCGCCGTTCTTCTCGACGCCGAGAATGCCGATATGCCCGACATGATGATGGCCGCAGGCATTGATGCAGCCGGAGATGTTGATGTGCAGCCGGCCGATCAAATTGGCGAGCTCGTGGTTGGCGAAGCGCCGCGTCAGTTCCTGCGCGATCGGGATCGAGCGCGCATTCGCCAGCGAGCAATAGTCGAGGCCCGGACAGGCGATGATGTCAGTGATCAGATTGACGTTCGGCGTCGCGAGGCCAAGCTTGTCGAGCGCCTTCCACAGCGCCGGCAGGTCACGCTTGGCGACATGCGGCAGCGCCAGGTTCTGCTCATGGCCGACGCGGATCTCACCGAAGGAATACTTGTCGGCGAGATCGGCCAGCGCATCCATCTGTTCGGCGGTGGCATCGCCCGGAGGCGCGCCGATCGGCTTCAGCGAGATCGTGACGATCGAATAGCCCTGCACCTTGTGCGGGGCGACCGAGTTCTTGCGCCACGCCTCGAACTCGGGATCGGCCGCGGCCTGGCGCAGCTCGTCCGGCATGTGCGGCAGCTTCTCGTAGGCCGGATAGGTGAAGCGCGAGCGGATGTCTTCGATCACCTCGTCGTCGATCTGGAGCGAGGAGTTGCGGATATGCTGCCACTCCTCCTCGACCTCACGCGAGAATTTCTCGATGCCGAGCTCGTGCACCAGGATCTTGATGCGCGCCTTGTAGATGTTGTCGCGGCGGCCGTACTGGTTGTAGACGCGCAGGATCGCCTCGATGTAGCTGAGGATGTCGCGGCCGTGCACGAAGTGCTTGATGGTCTTGGCGATGAACGGCGTGCGGCCGAGACCGCCGCCGACCAGCACCTCGAAGCCGGTCTCGCCCTTCTCGTTCTTGATCAGCCGCAGGCCGATGTCGTGGATCTTGATCGCGGCGCGGTCATGGTCCGACGCGGTGATCGCGATCTTGAACTTGCGCGGCAGGAACGAGAATTCCGGATGCAGCGTGGTGTGCTGGCGGATCAACTCCGACCAGATGCGCGGATCCTCGATCTCGCCCGGCGCGACGCCGGCCCACTGGTCCGAGGTGACGTTGCGCATGTTGTTGCCGGAGGTCTGCATCGCGTGGATGCCGACCTTGGCGAGGTCTTCCAGCGCGTCCGGCAGCTCGGCGAGCTTGATCCAGTTGAACTGGATGTTCTGGCGCGTGGTGAAATGACCGTAGCCGCGGTCGTACTTCCGCGCGACATGCGCGAGCGCCCGGAGCTGGTTCGTCGCCAGCGTGCCGTAGGGGATCGCGACGCGGAACATGTAGGCGTGCAGCTGGAGATAGACGCCGTTCTGCAGGCGAAGGATCTTGAACTCGTCCTCGGTGAGCTCGCCGGAGAGGCGCCGCTTCACCTGGTCGCGGAACTCCGAGACGCGCTCGTTGACGAGCGTGCGGTCGATTTCGTCGTAAGCGTACATGGAAGAATGCCTTAAGCCTGGGCCGGCTGCCCGATGGTGACGCCGCTGCGGCGGATCTGTTCGCGCAGATTGCCGGGCACGATCTTGCCGTCCTCGCCGACCTGCACCGGGGCGATATAGGGACCGATCGCGCCAACGTCATCGGCGACCGACTCTGCAAGCAACGCCTTGGCCTCGTCGGAGTTGCGCACGATCGCGGCTTCCGAGAGGTCCGCAGACCAGCTCTTGGCGGCGGTGCGGTAGACCACGATACCGTCCCAGGTCCGGTTGGCGGTCACGACCGAGGGGCCGGCGATCTTGATCTTCTTCTGTTCGAGCGGGGAGGTCATTCGGCTGCATCCAATAGGTCAGAGATGATTTGCTTGGGAGTTTGGCGGCGAAGCGAGCCGGCATGCCGGACCACGTCGCCGATGATGAGGACGGCGGGACCGCCCTGGGTCCGCCGCACGAGCTCGGGCAGGTCGCGCAGAGTACCGATCGCGCCTTGCGCATCGGGCCGCGTGACGCGGGCGAAGACGCCCACCGGCGTCTCCGGCGAGCGGCCGGCGGCGAACAGGCCGGCGCGGATCGCGGGTGCCGCGGTCATGCCCATGTAGACCACGACGGTCATCCTGGTGTCGGTCAGCGTCGACCAATCCACCGCTTCCGCATCGCGCGCCTTGTGCGCGGTGAGGAAGGTGATGCGGGTCGCTTCGTGACGGTAGGTGAGCGGCACCTCGAAATCGGCGGCGCCGCCGAGCCCTGCCGTGATGCCGGGGATGATCGAATAGGCGATACCCGCCGCGCGCAAGGCTTCGACCTCCTCGCCGCCGCGGCCGAACACGAAGGGATCGCCGCCTTTCAGCCGCACCACGCGCTGGCCGGATTGGGCGGCCTCGATCATGCGTTTGTTGATGGCGTCCTGGCCGATGCCGGGCTTGCCGACGCGGCGGCCGACCGGAACGCGCGTGGTGTCGCGGCGGATACGGTCGAGAATCTCGGGCGAGACCAGCTCGTCGTGGAAGACGATGTCGGCGTCCTGAAGAGCGCGCAGCGCCTTGATGGTGAGAAGATCCGGGTCGCCCGGGCCAGCGCCCACCAGCGCGACCGAGCCGTCCGGCTTGTCCGCGCGTGCGAACGCCGACGGATCGGAAATCTGCTTGAGCGACGCGTCCGCCTCGGCCTTGCGGCCGGCAAGCACGGCAGCGCCGATCGGACCGTCGATGACGCGCTCCCAGAAGCGGCGGCGCAGCGGAAACTCGGCGATGCGCTCGTTGATGGATTTGCGGAAACCGCCGATGAACTCGGCGAGCTCGCCGATGCGCGCCGGCAGCAGCGCCTCGATCTTCTCGCGCACACGGCGCGCCACCACCGGCGAGGTACCGCCGGTGCCGACCGCAACCACGACGTCGCCGCGGTCGACGATTGCCGGGAAGATGAAGCTGGAATGCTCGAGGTCGTCCATGACGTTGACGGGCAGGCCGAGCGATTTTGCGCGAGCCGACATGGCAACACCGACGTCGCCTGCGCCTGCGCAGACGATGGCGATGACTCCCGAAAGGTCGGCGGTCAGCGGGTCGCCGCTGGCGATGTCGATGCGCGTCGCGTCTTCGGAGCCCAGGCCAAGATCAGTGTTGCCGTCGATCGCATGGACGCGGATGCGCGCGCCGGCCGCGGCGAGCACGCGCAGCTTGGCGCGCAAAAGCTCGCCCGCGCCGATGAGGACCACCGGACCGGCCTTGAGATCGAGAAACACCGGCAAGAACCGCATGCGATACTCGCTTCCCCACAATCGGGGTTGACTGGAATTATTTTCTATATATGTCTCGTTTCGAGCGCGCAAAGAGAAAATTTTTTCTTCTGTTTCGCACTGCAACTATAGAATTTTCGCCTCCAAACGCAAAGTGGCAGAGATGCATCTTCTCAAGACCGATTTTATTGCAGATGGACGGGACTTCCGGGCTGCCGTCTCCGAGCAAATTCCCGTCGGGCTGACTGCCCCCAGCATGGATCATCTCGACCAGCTCGAGGCGCAGAGCATCTACATTTTTCGCGAGGCCTTTGCTCGGCTCAAGAAGATCGCCCTGTTGTGGTCGCTCGGCAAAGACTCCAACGTCATGATCTGGCTGGCGCGGAAAGCCTTCTTCGGCAAGATGCCGTTCCCCGCCCTTCATGTCGACACCGGCAAGAAGTTTCCGGAAATGTATCGCTTTCGCGATCATTACGGCAAAGAGTGGGATCTCGATCTGCGCGTCGAGCCCTGCCCGCCGATCGATGCCGTCGATCCAACGCTGCCGCCGGCCGCACGTTCCGCCGCGCGCAAGACCGAGGGCCTCAAGATGGCGCTCGCCAAATACGGCTTCGACGGCCTGATCGCCGGCATCCGCCGCGACGAGGAGGCGACGCGCGCCAAGGAACGCGTGTTCTCGCCACGCGGGTTGGAGGGCAATTGGGACGTGCGCGACCAGCCGCCGGAGTTCTGGGATCATTTCAATGCGTCGCCGCCGCAAGGCGCGCATTTGCGCATCCATCCGATCCTGCATTGGACCGAGGCCGACATCTGGGCCTACACCAAGCGCGAGAACATCCCGATCATTCCGCTTTATCTCGCCAAGGACGGCAAGCGCTATCGTTCGCTGGGTGACCAGGACATCACCAATCCGGTCGCTTCGACCGCAACGAGCATCGACGAGATCCTGATCGAGCTCGAACAGACCAAGGTGCCGGAGCGCGCCGGGCGCGCGCTGGACCACGAGACCGAAGACGCTTTCGAGCGCCTGCGCGTCGCCGGCTATCTCTGAAGGACGCAACGCGGCCATGAACATGATCGTCACGCCAGCCTCGCCCGCCACCCCGAACGGCACCACGCGTCCCCAGGTGCGCATCGTCATCGTCGGCCATGTCGATCATGGCAAGTCGACGCTGGTCGGCCGCCTCCTGCACGAGACCGGCAGCCTGCCCGATGGCAAGCTGGAAATGCTGAAAGCCGTCAGCGCGCGGCGCGGCATGCCGTTCGAATGGTCGTTCCTGCTCGATGCGCTCCAGACCGAGCGCGACCAGGGCATCACCATCGACACCACGCAGATCCGCTTCCGCACCAATTCGCGCGACATCGTGCTGATCGACGCGCCGGGCCATGCCGAATTCCTGCGCAACATGATCACCGGTGCCTCGCAGGCCGACGGCGCCGTGCTGATCATCGACGCGCTCGAAGGCGTGCGCGACCAGACCAGGCGGCATGGCTATCTGCTGCATCTGCTCGGCGTGAAGCAGGTCGCTGTTGTCGTCAACAAGATGGACCGTGTCGATTTCGGCGCAGA